>Ga0209060_10000128_pt1 | contig 194940 bp, 149 predicted proteins | sample Coa_R1_8_FD_187155 | JGI IMG/M metagenome (GOLD analysis project Ga0209060, IMG submission 187155) | Surface soil microbial communities from Centralia Pennsylvania, which are recovering from an underground coalmine fire - Coalmine... | ecosystem: Environmental > Terrestrial > Soil >...
ACCCAACTTGGGGAACACGCACGCCTTCGGCGTGGATGATGATGATCAGCCTGTTCTTCCTAATTCTGTTCCCGGAGCGGCACATTTCTGACGAGCCCTACTGGATCAATTCTGACAAGCGGCGAAGCGATACGTGCGCCTGCGAGCCGCGCGCGTAAGCAAGCGATCTTTGACTGCTTTTAGCGGCGTGGCGGCAACGCTCCCTCACGGTCGCGGCTCGTAAGTTCGCGATATGTGCGCTTGCGAGCCGCGCGCATAAGTAAGCGATCTTTGACTGCTTTTAGCGGCGTGGCGGCAACGCTCCCTCACGGTCGCGGCTCGTAAGTTCGCGATACGTGCGCCTGCGAGCCGCGGCGCGTAAGCAAGCGATCTTTGACTGCTTTTAGCGGCGTCGCGGCAACGCTCCCTCATCACGCGCCACCGGGATACTGGCCATGAGCACAGGCGTTAAGGCACTCGTCTTCTGCTCTCAAGCACTTAACGCATTTGAAGTTCGAGGGTCGTCCCGAATGGCGAGCCAATCGAGGTCCTTGTTCCCACACATTTGATCTACTCTGGAGCTTCGGGCGCGCCGAATCACGACAGCCAAGGGCAGGTCATCACGATTTGGCTTACCCGGCCGTTCGCTCGAGCAACCCCCTTCGAGCCATCCATCCCAGACGGTAAGGCAGGTGCTCGCGGATCTTCTCTTCGGACGGCGCCCCGGCTATGGCAGCTAAATCGTGTACCAGTTGTTCGTGATCGCGGCTGCCATCCATCAGGAGGGCCAGGTGTCGCCCGATGTCGTCCAGCTCGAGCAACTGGTGCCGCGCACTGACGACATGACTCGACGCTGCGGCCTGCCGGCGCGCTAAGCTCGAGGCCTTGGGCTTCGCGGTCACGGCTCTTTCGCAGGGAAAGTCGAAGGTGTGGATGTCGGCATACCCGGAGGTCACCAACTGGAAGAGAATCTGCCGCAGGGTAGCGGCGCTACCAGCATGAGTGATTAGTTCGTCGAAAGCGAGCGGGATGGGATAGGCGTCTCCCAACGCAGAAGTCACACGCTGGACACGCTCGTGCAAATCCCCGAGACGAATCCCACGCAATCCTTCCGTTTCGCCGTCTCCGACTTTTTTGCACGGGGCGGAGAAGCGCAAAAGCCTTATCGTATCCGGGTCCGGTGGGCGGTGAAGTTGGACGTCCTGGCGGCAGAGTAGCGTCTGGCGGAAGCGGCGGAAGCACAGGAAGTCCATATACTGCTCGCGCTCCAACCAATCGCCGCCAAGCCATCCGAACAAATCCTGTTGATCGAACGTCTCGGCGACATCGGCCTCGGAAAGGTATTGCAAACCGTGTTTCGCGGCATGCGCTGCGAATTGATGGAAGTATACCGGGTCGTTGACATCCTCGAGTTCGTCGTGGAAGAGGCCCCCGGTGCTACGTTCCAGCAGCATAGTCGCTTCGTGATTGACCAGGGCTTGCCACGGGGCGTTCAACCCCCTGCCTTGCTTCAGGAATCGCAGCAAGCCATGCGCCTGTTCGATGCGCTCTTCCGCACTCCGCGAATTCCGCGTGTGATACTGCAACATCTCGCGAAACATCTGGCGAACGTGCTTGCCGGGGTAGGCGTTGTAGTTAATGTACGCGACGCCCTGCGGGGTCAGGCGTTCGGCGCACACCGCGACCAGGCGGTCGCGCACGTCCGCGGGTACCCACGAATAGACGCCCGGCGCGGCGATGTAGTCGAAATCGCCGTAGGCTGAGTCGATATCCCGAAGGTCGCCCTGAATCAGAGTAATGTTTCCGAGGTCCAGCGACGCGATGGTCTGGCATCCCGTTGCGATCGGCGGCCCGGCGAGGTCCACGCCTATGAAATGGCTCTCTGGCATCGCGTATGCCATGGGGATCAGGTTGCTCCCATCGCCGCAACCGATCTCCAGAAACCGGCAGCCCCGGACGGGCGCGGGGGTCATCCCGAAAAACGTGCCCACTGCCGAAAGCCGGTCGGGGTGGGTTTCAATCTGCGGGACCGTGACGAAGCGAATCTCGCTGTAGGAATTCTCGGGCACGGACCATTATTGCGCCGCAGACGACGAAAGCGTCGCGTCGAATTTCTCCATGTGCCACCTGTACTGGGCCACTAGCGCCTCCAGCACGTCCTTTTGCGCGGGATGGGGCTCTCCTCACCAGCCTCACGCTCGCTAACGGCGCGGCGCAGGTCGGGCGTCTCCCATTGAAGTGCGAGCATCGGCTAACCACGGTAACGGCATTTCGAACGAAAAAGAGGATAGGCTCCTGGTGTGTCGCGGTGGTCCGCTTGGGAATTCGGCGTTGTACAAGCTGATATCGCTAGGCCAAGCAGGTGCCGGCCAATGGAACTGACCAATCTCGACAACCCCCCGACCTGAAACCGCGGGCTTGATCTTAGCTCCTTGTTCGAGGCCGCCGCGCTGGGCATCGCCGAGTTCCGGCGGTGCGGGAATGATGGACGCCTGCGGCGGCCGGCAGCGCAGCTTATCGTATCCGATTCATCACTCTGAAGGGCGGTAAAAGAGGGACGTGATCCCCGTTCCGGGAACGATACCCGCAAATGAGACATCCACCCCCCTCACCAGGCGCATCGCCATTCCGGCTACTGCGAGTTATCTTGAATTCAGGCATCTGAAATTGGAATCGCGCGGCGGGACCTGAGTACTTACTTACTGTGCCAACAGGCTCGCAGTATTCCTGGTTTCTCGTAACGCGATGAATATCGACCAATCGATTTCCTGAGGGGAAATACTAAGGAATAAAAAGACGAAATGCTGTCATCCGGATTTTCATTGGCCATCGCTGCATCCTTCTTGGCTTCTGTGTGCGTCATCCCTACCCTCTTCCGGGTACTAGACCGCCACGCCACAACACGTTCGAAAAACTAATGCTTGTCCTCTCCGCGCTGTGCGCTTGATTTCTTTTTAGAATCTCCGACATGCTTGACTTGCCATTGTTGTTTGCTGAGCACGCTGCCGAACTGGAGTTCCGGCGTCAGCTATCGTGCATACGCGCCGACACCGAGCATACCTGGGATCAAGATGGGGAGCCGATAACGTCCGTTTACCTCAAGGTGTTAAGTGCCGTTGCCAGGATGTTTCGCGAATCCCATGAATCGGACCGGACTGACGGGTGAGGTTGAATGGGGGCCTTCGAATGCTTTCATTCGCTAGCTCCTGCGATTGAGATACCGATCAACTGGGACCTCACCTGGGTGAACCGCGAGGGTCTTCCGACAAGGCGACTGCCCCGGAGACGGTGCGCCGCGATATGCGTTCCTGGGATATGATTTAATTCGGGAGCTTGCCTGCGCACCAGTGTATTCCGGTCGGATTTCACTGCAGGAGAGGAAGAGTGCGTGGCGTTGAAGGACTGAGCTCGGTACGATATGGCGATTGAAAGGTTTCGGCGCGCGATTTCGGATGACTATCAACAGCCCTGGAAAAACACGAGGGCTGTTATGTCTGCTGGTCCACATCCGTCAGCGGAGTCTGACTGCGGAAAGCGCGGTCCCGCGCGGGTTCTGGTCATCGATGACGATCCGCAGGTATTGAGTCTTTTTGATGAGTTCCTTACAGCCGGCGGTCTTTCAGTCAACACTGCGGAATCAGGCCGCAAAGGCATCTCTATCCTTGGGCGGCAGCCCGTGGACCTCGTTATCCTCGACCTCAGTATGCCCGATGCTGATGGATTTGAGGTTCTTGCCATTCTCCGGTCCACCTACCCCGATCTCAAGATAATTGTCACTTCGGGGCTTGGTGCGCATGGCGTCTTACTCAAAGCAGCCTTGCTCCTGGGCGCCACGGCCGCACTCGCCAAGCCTACTGCAGCAGCGCGATTACTTGAGACGGTCCAGCACGTCTTGGCCCAGTAGACCTGCGGCGCAATCTCGTTCGGCGATGCTCAACCGAAATGCAAAGCGTCGGGGGCCACGGCTCGAGACCTTCGATATCGCGCCGCCACTGCAGAGATAATGGAAGAGTCGTCAACTTGAACACCGGGGGGCAGAGGTTAATCATTGATGGTGTCCGAAACCTTTCTGCGCTGCATGTTCCGGGTCGCCGCAGTTTACAACATCTGCTGGGGAACCAGGAGGCCGATCGGTTCGGTGCTCAAACCCCGGGTTGCTTCCGCTTACGATTTGGATCAACGTTTTCAAGACCTCTCCTCTGGCCGCCGTTCTTTAATGCATATTTCCGTTTGGTTTCGGAGGCAAAGCCATGCTCTATTCACAACTGCTTGAGCGTGACTTCGAGATCCTGCCGAAGGTGCTGCGCGATTTCCATTCCGCGCCCGGCGGTGGAACGGCCTCGGGCACTGCGGACGTGCGGCATGAGAGTGGCTGGCTGGCGGGGTTGATCGGCTTTCCTCCGTCCGGTAGCCGCATCCCGTTACAGCTTCGCGTGATTGCGACCGGGAATCGGGAGGTCTGGATCCGCCGCTTTGGCGAGGTGGTGGTCCAGTCGATTCAGCGGCGTGATGGGCGCGCCGTCTGGCCGAACGCGGCGTGCGCTTCATCCAGCTTTATCACCGCGATTGGGACCACCACGGCGAACTGCCCGCCAATCTTCCGAAGCGATGTAGGGACGTCGATCAGGCATCTGCCGCCTTGGTCACGGATCTGGCGGATCGCGGCATGCTGGACGAAACGCTGGTGATCTGGGGCGGAGAGTTCGGGCGCACCGTTTATTGCCAGGGGCGGCTCACCGCGACGGATTACGGACGCGACCACCACGGACGCTGTTTCACCGTGTGGATGGCGGGCGGCGGAATGAGGCCCGGCATTACCTTCGGCGAGACCGACGACTACTCGTACAATATCGTCAAAGATCCGGTGCACGTTCACGATCTGCAAGCGACCATCCTCCACTGTCTGGGGATCGACCACAAACGCCTCACTTACCGCTTCCAGGGCCGCGATTTCAGGCTGACAGACGTGGAGGGCGAAGTGGTTCGGCGAGTGCTCGCCTAGCTCTGTCAAGACCCCGGACTCACGACCCGCCTGTCAAACACGGCTCCGGCGTTTCACTTGCCGACTCTGGAGGAAGGGATATATGCAGCGCGCATCAATAGTGCCGGAAATGCCGCTTTCCGTCGTGGACTCCAGGTCCACATGCGGGCATCTGGCGCGGCATACGGCGGCGCGAGGAGTGTCCTCAGAAATGGGCGAAGTCCCAACCACAAGACCGGCGGAAATGCTGTCATTCTATCCGGCATCACGAAGGGTGATTCTAGTCGGCATTCTGGATCATTAAGTCGACATTATGAGAGATCGTGTCCGGCAAGTCCCTCAACCTGACCCACGCCAGCGCCGCTAGCGGTACCATCACGACCAGCGACACGAGAACGCAATCGGCGAGGATGTTTGCCGTCAGCCACTGTCTCCCTGACGGATCGGTCACGATTGGCGGAGCCATCGGCTGCCAGAGTACGAGCAGATTTCCCAGAGCGCAGATCGCATAGACAAGAATCGCGGGACGCCAGAAGCCTTGCTCCGGCGGCGGCGTGGCGATCGGGTTCGCGCGGCAGTAAAACGCAAAGCTCTGATAGTAGAGATAAGCCGTCAGAAACCAGCCGAAGAAGTTTCTCAGGGGGACGCCGAAGTAGGCCCCTCCATCCCGCCAAATCCACGCATGGGTCAGCGTCGACCAGTTCGGGTCCATCGAGAGGTCCCACGCCACCATGATCAGACTTGCCAACAGCGGCAGGGTGAGAACCCGCTCTCCGCGGATCGGCCGGTCCACACATCGCAGAATGAGGAGAGCCAAAATCCAGGAGGCATAGCCGATCCCCAGGTAAGCCAGGGCGAGAAGCACCGGAAGTTGCAGGATCTTCGGCCCCATAACATCCGTGAAGTAGTAATGCCCGAAGGGAAATCCGGTGCGCAGGCCGACGGTCTCGGCGAGAGTTCCGAAGCCCAGACAGAGGATCGAAAAGATGGCGATGCCTTTCGGCCGATAGAGCACGACTCCATGCGCCAGCGCCAGCAATGCGGGTGGAATTACGTGCAACACGACAATCAACAGCGTCGGCAGGCGATCGGCATACAGCGGGCAAATCCGTGCCGTCACGTATACACCCAGCATGGCCCAGAGGAAACACGTTCGCCACCTGGAGATATTGAGAGACGCCACCATTCGAGTTTACGTGTTCGGAGGGCGGTCAGAGTCCGGTGCGATCCCGACTCGACCGCATCATCTGACTACCACCCGCAGCGCAACGAGTGCCTCAGTGAGGAGGGGCAAATCGCCCGGCAGTCTCGCTAACGGAACCGACAGTCGAACGTCTACCCTCCCAAGGACGGTGACGGATGGCCTGGTGGAATCGGAAGCGCCGCGAGAGCGATCTCGAGCGCGAACTGGGCGCGCACCTGGAACTCGAAACCACGGAACAACAGGAGGCCGGCGTTCCTCCGGACCAGGCCCGATCCTCCGCCCAACGCGCATTCGGTAGCACAGCTTTCTACAAGGAAAGCGTTCGCGAGGCCTGGGGATGGATGTTCCTGGACCGGCTGAAGCAGGATCTGCGCTACGCCTTGCGAGGCATGCGCAAGAGCCCAGGCTTCACCATCACCGCCGTGCTCTCACTGGCTCTGGGAATCGGCGCGAACACGGCGATTTTCAGTTTGATCGACGCCCTGATGCTGCGCTGGCTGCCCGTGAGGAACCCCCAGGCACTGGTTCAGGTCACCATGCTGCGGCCCTCTACCGATCCACTGGAAAGCTTTTCGTATCCCCTGGCGATGGCTTTGTCGGAGCATCACGAGGTCTTCTCGAATCTCTGCGGGTTCGCCGGCGCCTCGTTTCCGGTGCGCCATGGCAATTCGGTCGAATCCGTCTCCGGAGCCTGGGTTACCGGCGCCTATTACGCCACGCTGGAACTGGAACCGGCTGCGGGCCGGCTCTTGACCGAGCAAGACGATCGTCCCGAAGCCGCACCGGTCGCTGTGATTTCCGACGACTATTGGAAGCGAAGCTTCGGCGGCAGTGCGGACGTGGTAGGCCGGCAGATTTTCGTCGAAGGCGCACCAGTCACTGTCGTGGGAGTGAGTCCGGCCGGGTTCAGCGGGGCAAATGTCGGGCAGACCGCAGACATCACACTGCCCCTGGGCATTCTGCCCCAGATTCGGCCCGATCGAACTTACCAGTTGGACTCGAGTTCCTGGTGGCTGCGCGTACTCGCTCGTCCGCAGCCGGGCATTTCACGAGCGCAGGCGAAAGCGCGGCTTGCCATCATCTGGCCTTCGCTCGTCGAATCCACCATCAACAAAATGCCCGTGACCCGGCGCAGGTTGGAGGCGACGACACCCGAGGTCGTTCCGGGCGGCACGGGATACTCGCTCCTACGGCAGCAATTCCGAAGGCCGCTGATGGTTCTGATGACGGTAGTCGGGCTCCTGTTGTTGATCGCCTGCGCGAACGTGGCCAACCTTCTGCTGGCACGCGCCGCGGTTCGACAGCGGGAAATGGCCATCCGTCTGGCGATCGGCGCGGGTCGCGCGCGGATCGTCCGCCAGTTGCTTACCGAGGGGCTGCTGCTCTCGGCCGCGGGCGGGGCGGCGGGAGTCCTGCTGGCATGGGCGGCCAGCCGTGTACTGGTGAATCTGCTGGCGAGTGGACAGACCCGCGGCATCGTCCTGGATGTGGCGCCGGACTGGCGGGTGCTTGCCTTCACTGCCGCAACGGCCTGTGCCACGGGGATTCTGTTTGCGATCGCGCCGGCGATTCGGGGAAGCGCCGCCACAGCGGACGGCGCGCTCCGCGAGAAGGCCGCAATTGCGCGATCCCGGCTCGCACCTCTATTGGTCACAATGCAGATCTCGATCGCCCTCCTCTTGTTGATTGGCGCCGGACTATTCGTGCGAACATTGCGGAACCTCGAGCGCGTGGACACCGGTTTTCAAGGCAGCGGCGTTCTGGTCGCGAGCGCCGACGCCGCACGCCAAGGCTACCGCGGAGCGAGGGCTGCCGCGTTTTACGAAGAGCTGCAACAACAGGTAGAACACCTCCGCGGAATCTCGGCTGCCAGCTATTCAATGATTACTCCCCTGGCGGGAGGCGGCAACTCGCAAGATATTCTGGTCAACGGCCGCAAGGTAAGCGAGCAGCAGATCCATTTCAACTCGATCTCTCGCCGCTACTTCGAGACACTCAGCACGCCGGTACTTCTGGGACGCGAGTTTACGATGCGCGACACGGCCGCCGCGCCGCGAGTGGCAGTCGTCAACCAGGCATTTGCGCGGAGATATATGAGGGGGAACCCGCTGGGCCAAAGCCTATCCGTGAGTTCCTACCCGCGCACACTCGAATTCGAAGTGGTTGGCGTGGTGGCCGACACAACTTACGAAACTTTGCGCCAGGCTGCGCCGCCAACTGTCTATTGCCCAATGGTCCAAAGGGAGGGCACGGGGACAGGCGGCTTCGCTGCCACATTCGTAGCACGCGTGAACGGATCCCTGGCACCCGCGGAGCGAGCGTTGCGGGCCACAATTCAGCGGATGCTGCCCGGTGAACCAGTCGAGGTGCACGCGCTCTCGGAGCAGGTGGAGCGAGCGTTGGTTCGCGAGCGGTTGATGGCGACTCTCGCTGCCGGTTTCGGGGTGCTGGGCCTGACGCTCGCGGCGGTCGGCTTGTACGGACTTCTTACCTATACGGTGGCGCGTCGGACCAATGAAATCGGCATTCGACTCGCCTTGGGTGCGATGCGGGGCCAGGTGCTCTGGATGGTGATCCGGCACGTTCTGGCGTTGCTTGGGGTCGGGATCGCGATCGGGCTTCCGGTGGCATGGAGCGCCTCGGGACTCATCTCGTCCATGCTCTTCGGAGTGCGCGGCAGGGATCTGCTCACGATTGGCGCGGCCACGTCGATGCTCGCGGCGATCGCGCTGATTGCCGGGTTTCTGCCTGCGTGGCGAGCATCGCGAGTCGATCCCACGGTCGCTTTGCGTTACGAATGAGGAGATGTGGAGCAGATTGGTATAATCGGCACGACGCTCTCTGCGTTACAACCGAATGTCGAAGCGCTTTACGCTCGCCGAAGCCCAACGCCTGATCCCGCAGGTGGACCGCATGCTGCGGGATGCCGTCGCCATCAAGACGGAATATGATGAGGCGGAAAGTTCTATCCAGTCGCTCACCGAACGCGTGATGATGATGGGCGGCATGGTGGTCGACCGGAGCGTGGCACTCGAATCCCGCAATCGCCGTGATTCCGCCGCCGGCCGTCTGCGGGCAGCGATTCAGGAAGTGCAGGAGATCGGCTGCATCGTCAAGGATCTCGATAGCGGGCTGATCGACTTTCCCACGCTTTTCCGAGGCGTGGAAGTTTACATGTGCTGGAAACTCGGGGAGCCGGCGATCGGTTTCTGGCACGGGGTGGACGAAGGCTTCAAAGGCCGCAAGGCCATTGACCAGGATTTCCGGGACCACCACAAGGGCGAACGGCCGCAATAACAACCCGATGGCGCACGGCACACATGAAACCGAGATCAAGCTCGCGGTGCCGAATGTCGCCGAGGGACGCCGCATCCTACGAGCGGGCGGCTTCCAGATCTCGAAGAGCCGCGTGTTCGAATCCAATATCGTCTTCGACAACCAGGAGCAGGGCTTGCGCAACGCGGGATTATTGTTGCGTGTGCGGCGGGCCGGCCGCGTCCACACGCTCACCTACAAAGGGCCGTACACTCCGTCGAAGCACAAGAGCCGGGAAGAATTGGAACTCGAAGTTCCGGATGCCGGTATGCTCAGCACTATCCTCGAGAGGCTGGGATTCCATCCGTCCTTTCGATACGACAAATACCGCACTGAATTCAAAGTGGCGGGCCGAGCCGGAGTGGGCGTGCTGGATGAGACTCCCATCGGCATCTATCTCGAGTTGGAAGGAACTGCTCCGTGGATCGACCGCATGGCCCGCAAGCTGAACTTCTCCGAAGCAGATTACATCACCAAGAGTTATGGAGCGCTGTATCACGAATGGTGCCAGCAACAGGGCATCACGCCTGGCGATATGGTGTTTCCGAAATCCTGAGTGGCGGCCGTGTCTGAAAATCCTTATCACCAGATCCCGTACATTACGTATCCGCGGCTGTTGACCCACCCAGACCGCCTGGCGGCAGTCGGCAAACTGTTCGGGATGAATCCGGCGCCGTTGCGCGGCTGCCGCGTCCTCGAAATCGGCTGCGGAGACGGCAACAATCTCATCCCCATCGCCTACGCCTTGCCTGAGAGCCGCTTCCTCGGCATCGACCTGGCTCCGGGAGCGATCGCCGCGGGGCGCCGCGCGATCGAGGTAATCGGGCTGAAGAACATTTCGCTCGAGGCGCTGGATCTGTGCACCATCAATGCGTCGTTTGGCGAGTTCGACTATATCCTGGCACACGGCGTCTATTCGTGGGTGCCGCGCGAAGTTCGCGAGGGCCTGATGAAGGTGTGCGGCGAACGCCTCGCTCCCAATGGCATCGCCATGGTCAGCTACAACGCGCTCCCGGGGGGCTACGCACGCCAACTGATGCGTGACCTGATGTGTTTTCATACGCGCAACCACACCGATCCGGCGCAGCGCATCGACGAGGCGCGCAGGATTTTGCGCCTCCTGATCGAATCCGAGAGCCTGCCTCCCAACTGGCAGGCGTTTCTCGAATCGGAGGCGGCATCGGTGCTGGAACGGAATGCCGACAGCGTCTTTCACGACGAACTCGAAGACAACAACCACCCGGCCTACTTCCGTGACTTTGCCCAACATGCCGCCCGGCATGGACTCCAGTACCTGGGGGAAGGGGAGCCGCACCGAATGTTCGATCTGGCGGCGCGGCTTGACGAACTTTCGGATGACCTGATGGAGCGCGAGCAGTATCTGGATTTTCTACGCGCCCGCTCCTTTCGGCACACGCTGCTCTGCCGGCAGGGCGTGGAATTGTCGCACCGGCCCACCGCCAGCCAGATGGAGGGCTTTCTGTTCTCCGCTCCTACGATTCAAGTGGAGGGGGGCCAACTCGAGGGACTCCGCGGCGTCCGGATTACATCGGCGCACGAGGCCGTTTATCGCGTCGCGCATGCGCTAGGCGAGACCTTCCCGGTACCGATCGCCTTCGATGACCTCGTCCCTTATGCTGGAAGCCCGGAGGCGCTTCAGGAGATTATCTTCGGCCTGCTGACCGGCGGTTTCGCCAATCTTCACGTCTTCGACTTTCCCTGCGAGGATTCGGTCACCCTGAAGCCGCTGGCGAATCGCGTGGTGCGCTACCAGGCTGCTCTGTCGCCATTCGTCGCCAGTGCCTGCCACAACACCGTGCAACTCGACGAGGTAGGCCGCCACCTGCTCCTGCTCATGGACGGCACTCGCGATCACGAACAATTGGCGCGGGATCTAGCCGCGATCCCCGGCGCGCCGCCTATCGAGCAGATCCGAGAGCATCTTCTGAACAGCCTGGAATGGCTGGCGGCCAAGGCACTGCTCGAGGCATAGATCCGCGCATTACTCGGGAGTACAATACAGCCGAAGGGGTGGAGATGAATTCGCGCTGGTTCATCCGGTTAACGTTGGGACTGGTCTTCGCCGTACCGTTGGCATTTCACGCGCAGGTCTCGATCCAGCCGCGCGAGAAGCCTGCCCCCAAGGACGAGAAGTCTACGCAACCCACCCTCCGCGTGGACACGTCGCTGGTACTCGTGCCGGTCAGCGTGAACGATCCGTTGAACCGGCCCGTCTCGGGCCTGGAAAAGGAGAACTTCCGCGTCTTCGACGACCAGGTGCCGCAGACCATCACCCAGTTCGCCATGGATGACGATCCCGTGACCGTCGGCCTGGTCTTCGATACCAGCGGCAGCATGGGGGAAAAGTTGAAGCGCTCGCGCCTCGCGGCGATGGAGTTTTTCAAGACTGCCAATCCCGAAGATCAGTTCTTCCTGGTGGAGTTCGACAACGCGCCCCGGCTCGAAGTGCCCATGACCAGCGATACCGGGCGCATCGAAAACCAACTCATCTTTTCACGCTCCAAGGGATCCACCGCCCTCCTCGACGCCATCTATCTCGCTCTCCACGAGATGAAGAAGTCGAAGATGAACAAGAAGGCCCTGCTGGTTATTTCGGATGGCGGCGACAACCATAGCCGCTATACGGCGTCCGAGATCCAGAACATCGTTCGCGAGAGCGATGTCCTGATCTACTCGATTGGCGTCTTCGGGGGTGGGTCGACTCCGGAAGAGGCGGGCGGGCCAGGATTGCTCTCGCACATCTCCGAGCAAACAGGCGGCCGGATGTACGAGGCCAACTCCGTGGAACTGCCCGATATCGCGCTCAAAATCGGCATCGATCTGCGCAATCGCTATGTGCTCGGATACTCGCCGCAGAATCAGCACCGCGATGGCCGTTATCACAAGGTGCTGGTGCAGGTAGTGCCGCCGCGCGGCCTGCCGAAGCTGCGGGCACACTGGCGCTTGGGATACTATGCGCCTTCGGAGTGAGGCGCCGGGCGAGTTGCTATTGTAAATAGGTATGACGAAGGTTCAGGTTCACTTCCGCTTGCAGAAGCCGCTGGATGAAGTCATGCTCTCCGGCATTGCCGATGCCTACGCAATTTACGGCATCCAGAAGGTGAAAGTCGCGCCCTCGCTCGACAGCCTGACGGTGGAATACGATGCCACCCGGCTGCGTCCCGCGGAAGTGGAGTCGGCCCTGGCGGGAGCGGGAATTCCGGTCACTCCGGTCTAGATCGCAGGACTTCAAACGCAATAGCCAATGCTGCGAGCGTACATCGCCTTATTCCTGCTGAAGGTGGCGGCGTTTGCCCAGCCGGTCCCGCTATCCGGATTCTCCGATCAGGGCGCTTTTCTCCTGTACCTGAACGAAGATCAGCCCGGCCGGGTCACGTTTCGCTGGACCGCCGACGGGCATTTTGAAAGCGCCATCAAGATCACAGTGGATGGAGAGACCTACCAATCCACTCTGTCACTCACGCCCGATGCCGAAGGCCGCTGGATCCGGTCGGCGTACGAGAGTACCCGGCGCAAGACGCTGCTCGAACGGAAAGGCGACCTGCTCACAGTTACTGCGAACGACAAGAACGGTCCCGGCAAGATGCCGGAGAACATGCTGGCCTTCGCGGAAGACTCGCCCGCGCTGATCGCCCAGGCACTGCGGCGGTACGACGTCGTGCAGGGTGGCAAACAGACTTTCGGCGTCATGGATCTGGTCAAGGTGGATGGCGCGCCGCTAACCCTCGAGCACCTGCGTACTAGGGAAAGCTTCATCGGTGGGCATACTCTTAAACTCAGCGACTGGGTCTTCGCAAAACCCAAGTTAGAACTGCACGTGGTCGCGGGCGAGGATGGCCGCGTGTACCTGGTAACGGGACTGCCCTGGTACACGGAAGTAGGCGTGTCGGAGCACCATGCACTGTTCGTGCGCGAGGGATACGAAGAACTACTACCGGCGCCGCCCCAGGATTCGCTCATCTCGCAGCCGAAATATGAAGTGAGGGTGGAAACTGTCAAGATGCCGATGCGCGACGGAGTGAAGCTGGGCACCGACATTTACTTTCCGATAGGTGTGACCAAGGCGCCGGTGATCCTGACGCGCACCCCTTACGGCAAGGAAGGCGGCATTCGAGGCCGTTTCTACGCACGCCGCGGCTACGTCTACGCCATCCAGGACGTGCGCGGCCGCTTCTCCTCCGAAGGCCAATGGGAAGCCTTGGTCCATGAGCCCGAAGACGGCTACGACACCATCGAATGGCTCGCGCGCCAGCCATGGTCCACTGGAAAAGTGGGGATGGTGGGCGGATCGTACCTGGGGTGGGTGCAGTGGCTCGCGGCCATCAAGCACCCGCCGCACCTGGTCACGATCGTGCCCAACGTCAGCCCACCCGATCCCTTTCATAACCTGCCATACGATCACGGCGTGGTGGGACTACAGGGCGCGATGGCATGGTTCAGCATCGTGGAGACCAATGCGAGAGGACCGGAGGACGTGCCCGAAAGGGACTGGCCGGAGCTGTTGAAGCCCCTCCCGATGGTCGACCTGGACAAGCGCATTCTGGGGAAGGAGAGCCTCACCTGGCGGCACTGGATGGCGCATCCCACGGCCGATGCGTATTGGCGTCCGCTGATGTTTCTCGACAAACTGAGGGACGTCCGCATTCCCGTGTTTCATCAGTCGGGTTGGTTCGATGGCGACGGCATCGGGAGCAAGATGAATTATCTGGCCATGGCCCGGTACGGTCATGCGGAACAGAAACTGACCATTGGTCCCTGGGAACACAGTGACACCGCTTCGCGCTCCGCGGACGATCGGGACTTTGGCGGCGAGGCAGTGGTCGATCTCTTCCGCGAGTATCTCCGCTGGTTCGATTATTGGCTGAAGGGCATCGACAACGGCATATTGAAAGAGCCGCTGGTGAGCCTCTTTACGATGGGCTCCAATCGCTGGCTGCATGGATCGAAATATCCGCTTCCGGAGACGCGTTTCGAGAAGCTGTACCTGGCGAGCAGGGGCCGCCTCACCTTCACTCCCCCCGCAGGCGCCGAGACCGCGGATCATTACGACTACGATCCCGGCGATCCGACTCCCGACCCGGATCCCCCTGCCGATCGAAAGGACATTCTTGTTTACACCACCCCGCCATTCGAGAAACCGTACACCATCGCTGGCCCAATGAGCGCTGTGCTCTACGCTTCCAGTTCGGCGCGCGACACCGATTGGTTCATCCACGTAGTGGAACTGGATGAGGAAGGCAAATCAACGAGGTTGTGGGCCAACTATAGCGCCGGCCAGCTTCGGGCGCGCTATCGCAACTCGGCCGCCAAAACGGAGTTGATCGAGCCGGGCAAAGTGTATCGGTACGACATCGATTTGTGGCATACAGGCGTGACCATCGCGGCGGGCCATCGGCTGCGGGTGCAAGTCTCGTCGGCTGCGTTTCCGACCTTCTCGCGGAACTTGAATACCGGCGGCAATAATGCGACCGAAACGAAGTTTGTGAAGGCGACCCAGATGATCTATCACGATAGGCGCAGGGCTTCGCACATCGTGCTCCCGAGGATTCCGTAAGGGGCGGTGGCCCTCTTCGTACACCGGGCGTAAATCTACATACAATTAGTTCGCCGCCACACGCCCCTATGAGCGTTTGCCTGATGCGCTCTTCAAAACTTTCCCGCTATAATGCCCGGCAGCGCAGCTCATAGGTATGGTGTGGATGTGTAGCGCGGATGAACTCGGTTGGTGCGGACGCGACGGGTACCAGCATGATGGGGGAGACGATTCTAGTTGCAGACGATGAGCCGGTGGTACGCAGCTATGTTGAGGGCATTCTCCAGAGGGCAGGGTTTAACGTGATCGAGGCGGTTGATGGTGTTGACGCACTGCGGCAGGTCGACCAACGGCATGCACCCATCGATCTGCTTCTAACCGACGTTCGGATGCCGCGGATGGATGGAATCGCCCTGGCCCGTTCGGTCCTGGAGAGATTTCCCAAAACGCCGGTTCTCTACATATCCGGCTACTCGTTTGATCTTCGAGAAGAGCGCGCTCTGTTGTCCGGCGCCAGCTCCGCCTTCCTGCCGAAGCCCTTCAGTCGCCAGGAATTGGTAGGTGCAGTCCAAAAACTACTGGATTCACGCTCGGGTGCATTCGGGGCGGGCGATTGAATACGTGGTGCTCGGTCGATTCGTCCCGCGCATGAGACGGACAGCTTGCCTGAAGCGCCTGGTGATCGCGTTGCTTGCCGCAACTTTGCACGCGCAGGAGCCCGCCACTCCAGGCACTTCACCGGGCAGTTCCGGCGCTGCGGAGCTCAAGCGCTTGAGCCTCGAAGAGCTTTCCCAAATCGAGGTCACCACCCCGTCCAAGGAACCGCAGTCCGCCTTTCAAGCCCCTGTAGCCATTTACGTGATCACGGGTGACGACATCCGGCGCTCCGGCGCGACTACGATTCCCGAGGTGCTCCGGCTCGCGCCGGGAGTCCAGGTTGCCCGGATTGATGGCAATAAGTGGTCTGTCGGTATCCGCGGGTTCGGAACCCGGCTGTCCCGGTCCGTGCTGGTCTTGATAGACGGGCGTAGCGTGTATACCCCTCTGTTTGCTGGAACCTATTGGGAAGTTCAGGACACGCTGCTTGAGGACATCGAGCGGATTGAAGTGATCCGCGGTCCGGGCGGTACCATCTGGGGACCGAACGCCGTGGACGGCGTGATTAACATCATTACCAAGTCCACCAAAGACACGCAGGGTACCTATGCCTCTGTCGGAGGAGGTAATGAGGAACAGGGGTTCTTCAATTACCGATACGGGGGCGGTGACGGGAAGGGGCTAACTTATCGGGTTTATGCGAAGGGCTACACACGTGCTCCGGAATATCACCTGAACGCTGGCAGCTTCGACGACTGGCGGGGAGTGCAAAGCGGTTTCCGGATCGACTGGGCGAAAAATGATCGCGACTCGTTCACCCTGCAAGGCGACCTCTACAAGCAGGAGGATGGCGAGCGCGTACAACTCGGCAACTACACGCCTCCCTCCGAGAGCACGATCGACGGTAACGCCGACCTGTCCGGCGGAAATCTTCTCGCTCGCTGGACCCGGAAGATAAGCGATACGAATAATTTCCAACTCCAGGCCTACTATGATCGAACCAATCGATACGAACCCAACCTGGGAGAGCTTCGCGATACCTTCGACATCGATGTCGTGGATCAACTGAAACTAACATCACGCCACCAGATCATTTTTGGAGCGGGAGCCCGCTTCAGCGACGGGCGTTTCCTGGAGGCCGGCTCCGGCCTCGTTTTCGATCCCGCGGACCGTCTCGATTATCTGATCTCCGGATTTTTCCAGGACGACATTGGCGTGGTCGACGGAAAACTGGCATTGACCGTCGGGAGCAAGGTGCTTCGTACTAATTTTACGGGAGCAGTCTTCGAGCCGAGCGCCCGCCTGTTGTGGACACCTACGAAGAAGCATACCTTCTGGACGTCCGTTACGCATGCGATCCGCACCCCTTCTCGCGCGGAACACGACTTCTACCTCTCCAGCTATCTCGGGCCAGGACCGGGAGGACTTCCGTTCTTCGCGCGGTTCAACGCGAATCCAAACTTCTCACCGGAGCAGTTGAACGGTTATGAATTCGGGTATCGCACGCTGCTGGGAAAGACCTTCTACGTCGATTTTGCGGCGTTCTGGAATCATTACCACGATCTGTTCAGCCAGGATCTTGTAGGACCCATTACCGTTGAGAACACGCTGCCGTTTCCAGAGCCGGTTCCTCCTCCCACGCACACCATCATCACGGCGCAGTTCGAGAACGACCTGTATGGGTTCACCACGGGCCAGGAGATCGCTCCGGAGTGGCGGCCTACCAGTTTTTGGCGCTTGCGGGGCTCCTATTCGTTTCTCAACATGAATCTCTCCAAGGCATCCGGTGCGGCGCTCGGTGGGACTCCGGCTTCGATTGTGGGATCCAGCCCGAAGCACGAAGTGGTGGGACAGTCCTCGTTTGATGTCGCGAAGAAGCTGCAAATCGACCTGGTCTACCGGTACGTGAGTGCCCTCCCGGCGCAGAGTGCCCCGTCCTACTCCACAGGTGACGCCCGGGTCGCCTGGCGGTTTCACCGGCGGCTGGAACTGTCTCTGGTAGGGCGGAACCTGTTTCAACCTTGGCACGTCGAGTATGCCGCCGACCCAGGGGGACCCGTCGCAGTCAAGCGAAGCGCCTACGCGAGCGTATCCTGGGTGAAATAGCGGATGGCGACTGAGCGGTACAGACGGAAGTCCCTCCACAGATTTCTCCGGCTGCTGCTGGCGGCAGTGAGCATCGGCATGGTGCCTCAACTCTACTGTGCCGCAGCCGATGCCAAGCCCGAATACGCAGTCAAGGCCGCCTTCCTGCTGAATTTTACGAAGTTCGTCGAATGGCCACCCTCGGTATTTGAGAGATCGGATTCGCCGCTGACTGTCTGCGTCCTGGGGGACGATCCCTTCGGGAAATTGCTGGACCAGGTGGTGGAAGGTGAGGCGGTCAGCGGCCATAAGCTCCTGGTCGAGCGGATCGGCCGCTCACCGGTGCCCAAGACATGCCGCGTGCTCTTCGTTAGCAAGTCGGAAAAGGGGACCCCCGAAATTCTGTCCGGCTTGGGCCCCGGGGTACTGACTGTGGGAGACGGGGACACATTCCTCCGCGAAGGCGGTGCCATCGCTTTCGTCATCGAGGACCGCCGCATCCGATTCGATATCAATCTACGCGCGGCCACCCGGGCGTCACTGAGCTTGAGTGCCCGGCTACTCAATGTGGCGCGAACCGTTCAACGATAGCCGAATTTTCCTATGCCTACCCTACGAGATTTGCCGATCAAACAGAAGATGCTGGCGATCCTGCTCGTGACCACAGGGACGGCGCTCCTCCTGTCGGGAATTGCCATCATCATCTCAGATTCGCTCCTATTCCGAGCCAGGATGCGACGGGACCTCTCCTCGCTCGCCAGTATCATCGGCGACAACAGCACGGCGGCCCTGGATTTTGACGATCCGCGTGTGGCAACCGAGACCCTGGCGGCACTAAAAGCGCTGCCGCATATGGTAGCCGGGTGCATCTATCGAGCGGACCAGGCATTGTTCGCGGAATATTTGCGTCCAGGTGCAGGTGCGAATTGTCCTGCGCGCGGGGGAGATGAGGAAGTGCGATTCACCGGCAACAGTTTGACCGCTTCTCATCCGATCGTTCTCAATGGCCGCCGCATTGGAACCCTCTTGCTAACGGCCGATTTGGGCGAAGTGACCGAACGAACCAGAATTTATGGCGCCATCGTTCTGGTCATCCTGTTCAGTTCGAGCGTGGTGGCATTTCTGCTTTCATCAGGGCTGCGGGATGTTATCGTGACGCCCATTTCCCGTCTCGCCCACGCCGCAGGTTCCATATCGCAGAGTGGCGATTACAGCATCCGTGTGGAGAAAGATTCGCGGGATGAACTCGGCGTCCTCGTCGATTCGTTCAACGAAATGGTCGCGCGCATCCAGGCGCGAGACCTTGAAGTGCAGAACGCGCGCAACTCGCTGCAGACGACGCTGAAAAGCATTGGAGACGCAGTGATCTCCACCGATACCCGCGGGCGCATCGTTTTCGTTAACCCGGTCGCGCAGTCCCTGATGCGCCGGCCGGAGCAGGAACTCGTCGGCAAGCAGATCGGCGAGGTTTTCCGAATCGTCAACGAGTTCACCCGCAACCCGGTGGAGAACCCCATAGACAAAGTACTGCGGGAAGGCACCATCGTGGGATTGGCGAACCATACGGTTCTCATCGCCGCGGACGGAACAGAGATTCCCATCGACGACAGCGCGGCTCCCATCAAAAATGACAGCGAAACCGTCGGCGTCGTGCTGGTCTTCCGCGACATCAGCGAGCGACGCCGCGCACAGCAGGATTCCGCATACCTGGCAGCGATTGTGGAATCATCCGAGGACGCGATCGTCGGGAAGTCGCCCGACGGCGTGATTCAAACCTGGAATGCGGGGGCGGAGCGTCTTTACGGCTATCCGGCGGAGGAGGTCATTGGAATTCCGATGCGCGATCTGCTGCCGCCCGATCGGCGGCACGAAGAATCAGACATCCTGGAACGCATCCGTAGTGGCGACTCCGTACTACACTTCGAGACGGTCCGGACACGAAAGGACGGCACCTCCATAGATGTCGCGCTATCCATATCTCCCATTCGCGACAAGACGGGACAGATCGTCGGCGTCTCGCATGTTGCCCACGATATATCGGAGCAGAAGCGGAATGCCGAGCAACTCCGGCAGACGCAGAAACTGGAGAGCCTCGGAATTCTGGCAGGCGGGATTGCGCACGACTTCAACAACTTGCTCACGGGCATTCTGGGGAACGCGAGTCTCGCACTCGAAGACCTCGGTTCGTCCTCTCCGGCAAAGCCGTCGATTGAGGCCGTCATCGAAGCCAGCGAGCGGGCGGCTCAATTGGCGAGACAGATGTTGGCCTATTCGGGTAAGGGTCACTTCGTTTTGGAGCAGATCAATCTCTCCGCACGCGTCCGTGACACTCTCCCTTTGATCCGGTCCTCCATCCCCCCGGTGGTCGAGTTGCGGCTAAACCTAGATGAAAACGTTCCCCTGATTGAAGCGGATGCCGCTCAGATTCAGCAACTGATGATGAACATCATCATCAACGGAGCCGAGGCAATCCCCGAAGGGGTGCCGGGAACGGTGACGATTACGACCCGCCGTCAACAAGTCGATACCCATCTGAACATACAAGGATCCGGCGGAACCGGCGATCTGGAGCCCGGGCCCTACGTGTTATTCGAAGTCGGCGATACCGGTGCAGGCATGGATGAAGAGACCAGGGCCCGCATCTTCGATCCGTTCTTCACGACGAAATTCACGGGTCGCGGGCTGGGCCTGGCAGCAGTTCTCGGAATCGTTCGCGGCCATCGCGGATCGATTCAGGTCTTGAGTGCCCCAGGAACGGGTACGGTGTTCCGCGTTTTGTTGCCGGCAGCCGTGGGAGTGGAGGAACTGCCACCACAGGTGCAGGCACGGCAGCGGGCGGACCTGCGGGGCGCTGCCCTTGTACTGGTGGTCGACGACGAGCAGGTGGTGCGAAGTTTGGCCAGACAGGCTCTGGAGCGTTTCGGTTACACGGTTCTTCTCGCCGAAGATGGTGCGCGAGGATTGGATATCTTCCGGCGAGAGGTTGAGCGGCTCAAATGCGTCATTCTGGATCTGACCATGCCTGTAATGAGCGGCGAGGAGACTCTTGCCGCTATGAAGGCAGTGAGTCCCGGGATTCCAATCGTCCTGTCCAGCGGCTTTAACGAACTCCAGGCGGTTCGCCGATTTGAAGGCAAGGGTCTGGCAGGTTTTCTCCAAAAGCCTTACAAGCCGGCGGCCCTCGTGGAGATGGTAAAGCGCCTTACCTCACCAGTCGATTCAAGAGGGTAGCGGCCCGGCGGAGCAGGTTGGGGACCCGCTTTCCGCCTTCAGGAAGTAACTTGCCGGACTACCTCGTCGTCCTGGAGGCTATGCGATTCGCGGCCATGCGCCTCGCCGTTCTGCTGGCGGCTCCTACCATCGCGGGTCCGGCACAGGACCCCGCACCCGTCGACTCCGGCGTGGTAATTCGCTCCACTACCAGCCTGGTGCAGGTCCGCGTCATCGCGGAGGACCGGCAGCGTCGTCCGGTCGGCGATCTGAAGCTCGCAGATTTTCAGGTGTTCGACAACCGGCGCCCCCAGCCGATCACGCTGTTCTCAGTGGATCGCATCAGGCCCGCTGCCAATTCACAGGTCGCCGCGCCGCCGCCGGCAAGCGCCCCCGATGCGGCGGCCGCCGGATATGCCATCATCCTGTTCGACTGGCTCAACACCGACTACACCGACCGCCTGCGCGCCCAGGACAGCGTCCTTCGCCTTCTGCACACTTTCCAGCCCCGGCAACGAGTGGCGCTGTACATCCTGAGCCAGCATTCCGGATTGCTTCACGACTTCACCACCGATCTGCCGGCTCTTGAATATCTGGTGCAGAATCTCGATTTGGAATCTCCGGATCCGCGCACCGACAAATCGACCGCGCGGGTGGCTTCGCCGGCCTGGCGGGAGCAGCAGATTCTCGAATGGAATGCGGCGATTCTCGATTCTCTCGGAACCTTGAATAAGCTGGCTGACCGGCTTTCGCACATCCCCGGCCGCAAGCACCTCATCTGGATGTCCAGCGGATTCCCGATGGTGATCAATGGCAGCGTTGTCCCAGGGGCCCGGCCCGGCGAAGTGGTCTATGTCGGCGAGATCGAGCGGGCCCTCGCGAAACTCAACTCTGCGGATGTGGCGGTTTACTCCGTCGATCCTTGCGGGCTCTCCGTGAAGCCTTGCGGACATCGCGATTCTCTCATGGAATTCGCCGAGCGCACCGGCGGCGCCGCCTATCTAGACCGAAACGATACCGACGTGGCGCTTCGCGAGGCCTTCGAAGACATGGGCGCCAGTTATGTGCTCGGCTTCCACCTGCCCCCGGATGCCACGCCCGGTCTGCACGAACTTCACGTCAAAGTCAGCCGCCCGCACGTGCAGCTACGCTATCGCGAGTCGTATCAGGTCGTTGAAACGACGTTCCATTGAAGGGTCTCATTTTACAGGCGATCGAGTGTCAGGCGGTCCCCCACGCCTCCGAAATACTTCTCCAGGGCCTTGGCGAAGATACTCTCCGGGCCCGCAACTTGAGCGAAAAGCGTCATCGACGAGCGAAACTTCAGGGTGTCGATCGACCCGAAGATCTGTTCGGCTGACCGGCCCTCTACCGTGTTCACCCGGCGCGTGCACTCGATCAGCCGCGGGCCCAGGATGGGGTGTGCCAGATACGCTTCCGCTTCCGCCCGGCCTGCAATCCCGAATTCATAGGCCATCGAGCTGCGTCCCAGGCCTTTAAGCTGCGGAAAGACGTACCACATCCAGTGGCCCCTCTTCGAGCCACGCTGCAACTCCTCCAGAACGGACTCGTAATCTTCCTCTTGGGCGTCCACAAACCGTTCGAGATCAAAGGGATCGCTCATACCGCCGCATCCATTCTCACATACTGCTCCGGCCCCGGCATTCCTGCTATGGTGATGGCATGGCTCGCCGCTATGTTCACGTCCGGCGTGTGGACGAATGCGATACGCTGGATGAACTCTTCACTCACTGTCTTCCCGCTTTCGGGGGCGCGTACCTGCGCCGCATCTACCAGATTCTCGACCGCGCCATCGGCATGGGATGCCCGCTGACGCTCTCGGTCTCCGGGCCGGTCACAGTTTCCGGCCAGCATCAGACCTGGCTCACGCCCCTGCTCGAAACCGGGTGGATCGCCTACCTCAGCACAACCGATGCGGTCTGCTATCACGATGGTCACCGCAGCCTGGACGCCTACAAGTCGGGTCCGATCCACGAGGTGCCGATTTTCGGCGACGATGGCGCACTGCGCGAAGAGGGCACCATCCGCGTCACCGACATGGCCTTCGACGAAGGCGTGCTTCTCGATCAGGACCGCTTCATCAGCGCCGTCCTGCAGCGTCCCGAGTTCCAGCACAAGATGACCGGTACCGAACTGCGCTACCTCCTCGGTAAGTTCTACGCGGCGCAGGAACGGCACAACGGCATCGCCGAGGGACTGCTGGCGGCCTGCCACCGGCTCGCCATCCCGGTATTTGTAGGCGCGCCGGGGGATGGCAGCGTCTTCCTCAACTCCATGAAGCTGTGGGCGATGCGGCAGGCAGGCTTGATCCCCGACTACGGCTTTGATCTCGACTTGCACGCCGAGGTCTTCGAGGCCTGCGCCTATCACCGCTGGGGACTCTTCGATCATCCGGTGCACGCGCTGGCTACCGTCATCCTCGGCGGCGGCGTGCCCAAGAACTACAATCTGCAGCCGGAGCCGGCGCTCGGGCAGGTGCTGGGACTGCCCGACGTCCGTGGCTACCTGTTCGACGTGCAGATCGTGACGGCGCCGGTCACCGATGGCTCACTCTCCTCTTGCCCGCCGGCTGAGGCCGTAACGTGGGGCAAGGTGGACAAGGACACCTATCTGCAGACTACCGAAAGCCTGCAGTCGGACTATTCGATCGTCATGCCATTTCTCATTAAGGCGCTGCTCGACAATCGCAAGCGCTACCAGCAGATGGCGGAGGCCGAGGGGGAGGACGCGGTATTCGCGCACGAGCCGAAGGCGCGGGGCTATCTCCGCCCGCGCGAAGGGTATCGTCTCTTTGAAGCGCGCGCCGGGCTGGTCGAACGCCTTACCGAGGATGTGCGTCGCAACCGGGAATGGCTCGTCAAGAGCCTGGCCTATCCGTTGGCAAATGAAAGCTTGGTTTCGCGATAGAATAGAACCTAAGCTGGTAATCTGCATGTCTCGCCTAACAGTCGTCGTTTTTCTATGCGGTCTTTTGATCGCAATTCCGGCGGTGCCTCAGTCGCAGTCCCAACCACCGGCGTCTCCTCCGGCGGCAACCAAGGTGCCAGGGGCATCGCAACAACCGGCTCGATCTGACCAGCCGGAATCCAAGTTCACTAGCGGCGTCAACGAAGTCATCGTGCCGGTCACCGTCAAGGACGACCGCAACAAGTTCGTATCGAATTTGGAGGCGAAGGACTTTCGCGTGACCGATGAGGGACGTCCCCAGCGCGTCACCTTCTTCAGCCACCAGGAGAAACAGCCCGTGGTGATCGGCTTCCTGATCGATCTGAGCAATAATAGCCGGATTCACTGGAAGACCTACCAGGATGCGATCCTCGAGCTGGTGTGGAATCTTCTGCCTGGCGACCCCCGCTACTCCGGCTACCTCATCTCCTACGCTAATGAGGCCGAATTGCAGGCGAATACCACAACCGACTCGGAGAAACTGGCGGAGAAAATTCGCAGGATGAAGCCGGGCGGCGGAGCCGCGCTCTTCGATGCGATGTATAAGGCGTTCACCACCCGCAGCCTGGTGAAGGGCGAGCCGTACGAGCCGCGCCGCATCGTGATCGTGGTGGGCGACGGCCACAACAATAGCGGCACGCACGGCATGGCCGAAGTTCTCGAACTGGCCCAACGCAATCTGGTGACGATTTACGCCGTAAGCACCATGGCCTTCGGTTTTTCGAACGAAGATCAGGACGTCCTCGAGAAGCTGACCACCGAGACCGGCGGGCACGTCGAATATCCGCTCAATAATCTCTACAAGGACGTTTCGGGTTATCTTTCGAATCCTTCCGATGCCGGCAACTACGCCCTGACGGTGGGTACCGGCGGATATGCCGCGGAGATCTCGAAAGGCATCTTCAGCGCGATTGCCGGGATTTCGGGTGAGATCACGACGCAATACGTCCTGCGCTATACACCGGATGTCGATCCCGAAGGCCGTCCGAAGCTGATCCGCAAGATCAAAGTGGACATCCCCGATCTTCCCAACGTGAAGCTGAATTATCGGACTTATTATTACCCCAACGGAGTGCCTGGGGCTCCGCCGCCGACGGGCGGAAATTGAAAAGCCGGGTTTAGGGGTTGGGAAGTTGGGGAAAACGGGTGGCGCGCTAGCGTTCGCTCACGAATTCTCGTTCCCGGCCGATGAGTAGATAAGGATCAAGAGCAAGCATGCCGGCACTGGTCGTGCCCATTACCGGTCAACGGGAGGGCGTGTACGTCCTCCTGGAAGCGGCGCTGCCGGGGCGCGCGCCGCATCATATCGGTGTCTTTTTATTGGACCCCTCCACCGACCGCGCCTGGATTCGATTCCGCGAGAATTTCGACGACATCGCCGAGCCAGACGACGTTGAAGTATTAGAAGCTCTGTGGGAAGACCTGGAGACTCGTTGCTCCGAATTGGGCGCCGCAGCCTGCCTCGCGTGGCTGGAGGATTCCCTTTCCAATGTTCTCCGAGTGACTGCACGCGATTCGGTGAAGGTGGATGCCTTCTCCCGGGTGTTGGACCGTCTCTTCAACGAGCATGTGGAACCCATTGAGGTGGCGCCGTATCGGACCCATCTTCCGCTCTACAGCTTACGGGCCGCCGCCGGAAATCTCGGGGAGGAGATGCGCTCCGACCCCGAAGACTGGGTGCGCGCGCCTGAAGGCATGCGGCTCGCGCCTGACCTGTTCGTCGCGCACGTGGTGGGGCGCTCGATGGAGCCGCGCATTCCCGATGGCAGCTTGAATCTCTTCCGCTTCCGCCCCGCCGGATCGCGCCAGGGCAAGATCGTGCTCATCGAGCGCTTTGGCGTGCTCGACGAGACCGCGCGGTACACCGTCAAGCGCTACACCAGCCAGAAGATTGAGACTGGCGAAGAACAGTGGGCGCACCAGAGCATTCGCCTGGAGCCGCTCAATCCGGAATTCGAAGCGTGGGACGCCGGGCCTGAAGATTTCGCAGTGGTCGCCGAGTGGCTGCGCGTCCTCGAATGAAAAAACAGGGTCCCGGCGCCGGGGGCCAGGGGCCGGGGCCCAAAGGCGACTTGCACGGAACCCGGCTCATCGCGTGGTACCGGCATGGGCATCGCGATCTCCCGTGGCGGCGTACCTCCGATCCCTATTCCATCTGGGTCTCGGAAATCATGCTCCAGCAGACCCGCGCGCAGGCAGTGATTCCGTATTACCAGCGCTTTCTCGAACGCTTCCCGACCGTCGAATCGCTCGCTGCGGCGGCCGAAGACGACGTGCTGGCGCTGTGGAGCGGACTCGGATACTACTCGCGGGCCCGCAATCTGCTCCGGGCCGCCCGGCAGATCGCGGCGTCGGGCAGTTTTCCGCGCGATTACGACGCAATCCTGGCACTGCCCGGCATCGGCGACTACACCGCCGCCGCGGTCGCCAGCATCGCCTTCGGGCTGCCCCACGCGGTGCTCGATGGCAACGTGCTGCGGGTGGTCTCGCGGGTCGAGAACGACCCGGCCGACATCGCTTCGCCGCGCACCCGCGCGCGCTTCCTGGCGGTCGTGCAGGCGTGGCTCGATCCGCGCCATCCGGGACTCTTCAACCAGGCGCTGATGGAACTCGGCGCCACCGTCTGTCTGCCGCGAGCCCCCCTGTGCCTGGTCTGCCCGTTGTCCGGCGACTGTCGCGCACGGGAGGCCGGCACTGCCGCGCAGTTGCCCGTCAAGTTGCGCAAGACCACTCCCGTCCGCCTCGAAGGCACACTTCTGATCGTGCGCCACAGTGGCCGCATCCTGCTGCGGCAGCGGAAATCGGATGCCCGCCGAATGGCCGGATTCTGGGACCTGCCCACGCCGGACGATCTCCCCGAAGCGCGGATCGGACGCCACTTCGGTGAGATTCGGCACACCATCACCCATCATCACTACACCCTGGCGGTGAACTCGGCGACCGCCCGCACTCCAGAAGGCGCGCGTTTCGGGTGGTTCGACCCGGCTCGCCTGGATCAGCTTCCGCTCAGTACCACTGCCCGTAAGGCATTGAAATTGGCCGGGATGCTGCCCGACTCAAGCCGTTAAGCTTGGTAAAACCTGAAAGTATTAACCGAATTTCACGCGATCGCGTCGAGTATCTTGAAGGGAAACGGGGTTTTCATCCAACAGAATATGCAACGTCAACGGAAGCTGTTCCTTGCCAAGACTGCGGTGGTTCTGGGGGCCATTCCAGTCATCATCTGGGCTCATGAATATGGGCCGGACGCGGGCTACTGCAATGTGCCCAAAGAACTGGGTACCTGCCTGCAGGCCGGATGTCACGTGGGGACCCTCAATGGAAATACCGGCAGCGTGAAAGTCAATTTTCCTGGCGGCCTGACGTATTCACCGGGCGTGAAGCAGCACCTGACTGTCACGATTTCCGATTCTGCAACAACCCAGAAAGGCTGGGGATTCCAACTCAGCGCCCGGACCGCCAGTTCGTCCAGCACTATGGCGGGCACCTTCAATTCGGATGACCCGCTCACCACTTTGATGTGTGCCTCGGTGAATCTGGGCCAACAGCAGGAAGTGGACTACAGCGCGGCGAAACCGCAAACCTGTCTCGGCACCCTCCCGCTCGAATACATGGAACACAGCTTGACAGGCTACAACACCTCCGCGGGTCAAACCGGTTCTTATACATATCAGTTCGATTGGACTCCTCCCGCCACCAACGTCGGCAATGTGATCTTCTACGTAGCTGCCAATGCGGGCCCGGGCAATCCGCCAAACCAAAACAATGCCCACGTTTACACCACGACTTATACCCTGACTCCCGCCACTGCCACCGGCACCGCGCCGGCCGTCACCAAAGTAGTCAGCGCCAGCGGATTCGGCGGCTTCCCCGCGATCGCCCCCGGACAGTGGATCGAAATCTCCGGCACCAATCTCGCGCCGGACACGCGCATCTGGACCGGTGACGACTTCAGCGGCGTAAACGCGCCCACATCGCTCGACGGCGTCAAAGTCACTATCGGCGGACAATCGGCGTTTGTCTATTACATCAGCTCCGTCCAGGTGAATGCGCTCGTGCCTTCGAACGTGGCCACGGGGTCGCAACAGCTCACCGTCACCAACGGGACGCTGACCAGTTCCAACTTCAACGTGACCGTGAATGCTCTCGAGCCCGGCCTGCTGGCGCTTCCGCAATCGCCCTGGCTGGTGGGCTCGAAACAATACGTCGTTGCCCAGACTTGCGATGCCGGCAAGACTTGCACGCTGGCAACGGACCTGACTTTTATCCTGCCCACGGGCACATCGATCCCCGGCTATCCGGTGCGTCCGGCCAAGCCCGGCGAGACGCTGACCATCTACGGCATCGGCTTCGGACCGGCGCACGACTCGTCCAACCTCACGGTTCCCGTAGGTCAGATTGTGGGAGTGAGCAATCAGCTCGTCAACCCGGTGACGATGCAGGTGAACGGAGTGCCGGCCACGCTCGCCTACTCCGGAATGGCGCCCAGCCAGGTGGGATTGTTCCAATTCAACCTGGTGGTTCCTACCGTGCCCGATGGCGACTGGCCGTTGACTTTCACCCAGAACGGCACGAAGAGCACGCAGACTCTGCTCCTCTCCGTGCATCAGTAGCACCGCCGCGATTACATTGGAGAGATGATCCAACGATCCGCCGTTCGCACGGCATGCCTGCCAGTGCTTGCATTGGGATTCACCGCCTGCCTTGCGGGACCGACGCTCGCCGCACAGACGGCGGAGCGTCCAGTCGCCAATGCACCGGAACGGCTGGCGAAATGGCGGCCGGTCGAGATGCCCTTCCGCTTCCAGGCACTGCCCGAGACGGAACGGCAGATGGTGCTCAAGCTGGTGGAAGCCTGCCAGCTCCTCGACAACGTATTCTGGCGGCAAAGCGATCTCACCGGGCTCGCCACCTATCGCACCACGCGCGACGCGACGGTCCACGGCCTGCTCGGCATCATGGGCGGCCGCTGGGATCTGCTGGACGAGAATCGCCCCTTCCTCGGAGACGAGCCCATGCCGCCCGGGCATGAGCTGTATCCGCGCGATCTGACCCGGGCGAAGATCGAGGACTACGTCCGGCAGCATCCCGAAGACCGCGCCGCGATCTACGATCCGTTCACCGTAGTGAAGTGGAAAGGCCAGCGGCTCACGGGCGTGAAGTATCACGAGGCGTATGCGGAGTTCCTGCAGCCCATGGCGAAGGCTCTGCGCGACGCAGCCAGGCTGAGTACGGACCGAGCCTTTGCGAACTTCCTCAACCTGCGTGCCGCCGCCCTGCTGAGCGATGACTACCATGCCAGCGACCTCGCCTGGCTCGATCTCCAGGATCCCAAGTACGACATCATCTTCGCGCCGTATGAAACCTATCTCGACGATCTGCTGGGAGTGAAGACTTCCTACGGCGCCTCCATTCTGGTCCGCAATGAGGAGGAGAGCCGCAAACTCTCCGTCTACCAGAAGTACGTGCCCGAGATTCAAGAGGCGTTGCCGCTGGACCCCGCGGACCGGCCGTCGAAGCGCGGCCATCTCACCCCTATGGAAGTGATGGATGCGCCCTTCCGCGCGGGCGACCTGCTGCACGGTTATCAGGCCGTCGCCGACAATCTGCCCAACGATCCGCGCATTCACCAGGAGAAGGGATCGAAGAAGATCTTCTTCAAGAACTTCATGGACGCGCGTGTCGACTATGTCATCCTGCCGTTGGCGCGCAAGCTGATGGAGCCATCACAGGCCGCCAAAGCGACGGCCGAAGGCTACCTGGCGGGCACCTTGCTGCACGAGATCGCGCACGAACTGGGACCCGCCTTCGCGCGCGTGAACGGCAAACAGGTGGACATCAATGAGGCCATCGGCCCGGCGTATTCGGGGCTGGAAGAGGCCAAGGCCGATGTGACGGGCATGTTCGGCCTGGCGTGGATGGTGGAGCACGATGCATTGCCTAAGGCGCGTCTCGAAGAGTATTACGCCTCGTATGTGGCGGATCTGTTTCGCACCTTGCGCTTCGGCGCGGGAGAAGCGCACGGGCGCGCCGAGACCATGGAGTTCAATTATCTGCTGGAGAATCGCGCGATAGAAGCCGCCGGTGATCTTCATACCAGCGGTCGCTACCGGATCGACTACGGGCGCATGCCCGCCGTCATGGCGGCGTTGGCTCGCGAGCTGCTGCAGATGGAGGCCACCGGCGATCGCGCACGCGTCGAGAAATGGTTCACGCGCTACGGCACAATCGCGTCGAGCTTACAGGATGCGCTCCGGATTACGGCGGACATTCCGGTCGACATCCGGCCGCTCTTCTCGTTTCCGGAAAAGGTGCGGTAAGCCTTGACTACGACGCGTGTCCCGCCACCTGGTGCTGCAGTTCCGGCTCGGCGGCGCGCTTCCCGAATCGCCGGGCCAGGCTGGCAAACCCCAGGTAGATCACCGGCGTGGTGTAGAGCGTGAGCAACTGGCTGAAGATCAGGCCGCCCACAATCGTCACACCGAGCGGTTTGCGCAGCTCCTGCCCGGTGCCAGAGCCGAGCGCCAACGGAACGCCTCCCAGCAGCGCCGCCATCGTCGTCATGATGATCGGGCGGAAACGCAACATGCACGCCTGGAAGATCGCCTCCAAAGGCTGTTCGCCGTCCTTGCGCTCCTTCTCCAACGCGAAATCGATCATCATGATGGCATTCTTCTCCACAATGCCGATCAGCAGCACGATCCCGATCAGTCCAATGACGCTCAGTTCCATCTTGCAGACCATCAGCGCCAGCAGTGCTCCTACCGCGGCCGAGGGCAGCGTCGAGAGGATCGTGATGGGGTGAATGTAGCTCTCGTAGAGCACTCCCAGAACGATGTACACCGTCACCACCGCTGCCAGGATCAGAATCGGCTCGTTCGCCAGCGAGGTGATGAACGCCTTGGCGGTGCCCTGGAAATCGGCCTGCACGCTGGGCGGCACTCCCAGATTCTCGCGTGCCGATTCGATCTCATTCACCGCGTCCCCCAGCGAGACTGAGGGCGCCAGATTGAAAGAGACCGTCGTCACCGGGAACTGTCCCTGGTGGTTCACTACCAGCGGCACGGTGAGCTGCTCGTACCGCGTGAATCCGGCCAGCGGCACCTGGCCGCCGGTCGACGAGCGAACGAAGATTTTACTCAGGTCCGCCGGCCCGTACTGAAAGTCCGGCTTGATCTCCAGCACCACCCGATATTGGTTCAACTGCGTGAAAAGGATGGCTACCTGCCGCTGTCCGAAGGCGTCGTACAGTGTGTCGTCGATCATCTGCGGCGTGATGCCCAGGCGCGACGCGGTGTTGCGGTCGATGGCGAGCCGCGTCTCCAGTCCGGTGTTCTGCTGATCGCTGGCCAGGTCGCGCAGGCGCGGCGACGTCCCAAGCTTCTCCACCAGTTGCGTGGCCCACACGCCCAGTTCCTTGGCATCGGGATCTTCCAGGCTGTACTGATACTGCGTGCGGCTCACACGATCCTCCACGGTCAGATCCTGTACGGGCTGCATGTAGAGGGTGATGCCTTCGATCTGCGCGAGTTGGGGCTGCAGCCGGCGGATGATGTCGAGCGCGTTGGTGCCGCGCTCTTCGAGCGGCTTGAGATTGATCTGAATGCGCCCGCTGTTGAGCGTGGTGTTGGTTCCGTCGATGCCGATGAACGACGACAGACTATCCACGGCCGGGTCTTTGAGGATCACATGGGCCAGCGCCTGCTGGCGCTCCGCCATCGCTTTGAACGATACGGTCTGCGGCGCTTCCGAGATTCCCAGAATGACCCCGGTGTCCTGCACGGGAAAGAAGCCCTTGGGGATTTTCAGATAAAGGTAGCCGGTCATTCCCAGAGTGCCGAGCGCTACCAGGATGGTGGCAAACCGGTGGCGCAGCACTACGGTCAGAGTCTTGCCATAAAAGCGGATGATCGCCTGGAAGACATGCTCCGAGGCCCGGTACATTGCGCCCTGCTCGCTCTCCGGCTTATGCCGCAGCAGGCGCGAGCACATCATGGGTGTGAGGGTCAGGGAAACGAAGGCCGATACCAGAATCGTGACGCTCAGCGTGACCGCGAACTCGCGGAACAGCCGGCCCACGATGTCGCTCATGAACAGCAGAGGAATCAGCACCGCAATCAGTGACACCGTGAGCGAGAGAATGGTGAACCCGATCTGCGCCGAGCCGCGCAGCGCCGCCTCGAGCGGCGGCACTCCCTCTTCGATGTAGCGCATGATGTTCTCGATCATGACGATGGCATCGTCCACGACGAAACCGGTGGAGATTGTCAGCGCCATGAGCGTGAGATTGTTCAGGCTGTACCCCATGAGGTACATCACGCCGAACGTTCCGATCAGCGACATCGGCACAGCCACGCTGGGGATGATGGTGGCGCTCACGTTGCGCAGAAACAGAAAGATCACCATCACGACCAGCCCGACGGTGAGCACCAGTTCCCACTCCACGTCGGAGACTGAGGCTCGGATGGTGATGGTGCGGTCAGTGAGGATGGCGATGTCCACCGACGATGGCAGCGAACTGCGCAGCACCGGCAGCAGTTTCTTCACCCGGTCCACTACCTCGATGATGTTGGCGCCGGGTTGCCGTTGAATGTTCAGAATCACCGCCGGCACGTCGTTCATCCAGGCGGCCTGCTTCACGTTCTCCGCGTCGTCGACCACTGTGGCGACGTCCGAGAGCAGCACCGGCGCGCCATTGCGATAGGCCACCACCAGCGGCTTGAACTCCGCGCTCGAGAGCAACTGGTCGTTCGCGCCGATAGTGAACGCCTGGCGCGATCCATCGAAGCTCCCTTTCGCCTGGTTGACGCTGGCGGTTCCGATGGCGGTCCGCAGATCTTCCAGGTTGAGCCCATAGGCGGAGAGCGCCGTGGGATTGGCCTGCACGCGGATGGCTGGTTTCTGTCCGCCGCTGATGCTCACCAGGCCGACTCCCGGCAATTGCGAGATCTTCTGCGCGAGCCTGGTATCAGCGAGATCCTCCACTTTGGAGAGGGAGAGCGACGAGGAAGTCAGGCCGAGCGTGAGGATGGGCGCGTCGGCTGGATTCGTCTTGCTATAGATCGGCGGATTGGGCAAGTCTTTCGGCAGGAACGTGGTCGCCGCGTTGATGGCAGCCTGCACCTGCTGCTCGGCGACGTCGATATTCAGGTCGAGCACGAATTGCAGGGTGATGACCGACGCGCCTTGCGAACTGGTGGACGTCATCTGGTTGAGCCCGGGCACCTGGCCGAACTGGCGCTCCAGGGGCGCCGTGACCGAAGACGACATCACGTCGGGACTCGCACCCGGGTAGAACGTGATTACCTGGATGGTCGGGTAATCGACCTGCGGCAGTGCCGAAACCGGCAACTGGCGAAAGGCGACTCCTCCCACCAGGAGAATGCCGGCCATCAATAGCGACGTTGCGACCGGACGGGTGATAAACGGGCTGGAAAGACTCATCTAGCGCGTGCCCGTGTTCTGACCTGCTGAAGGCTTGGGGACCTGCCCGATGATTCGCGCCTCCACTTTGGCGCCTTGCTGCAATTTGTCAACACCGTCGATGACCACCGTCTCGCCCGCCTTAAGGCCGCTGTCGACTGACGCGTTGTCGCCCTCGATCGGACCTGGAACTACGTTGCGCATGTCGACGGTCTGGTCCTCACGCACCACGTACACGTAGCTGTTGGTCGGGCTCCGCTGGATCGCCGCCGATGGCACGATGACTGCGCCGTGACGAGTGTCCACCAGCAATCGGGCGTTGACGAATTGATTGGGGAAGAGCGAGTTGTCGTCGTTCGGAAACTCGGCCTTGAATCGGGCCGTGCCCGTGCTCGAATCGATCGTGTTGTCGATGGTTAGCAGTTTCCCGACGGCCAGCTTCTTTTTCAGGTCGCGATCCCACGCCTCGACCGGCAGCGTCTGCCCGTTGCTGAATTTACTCATCACCTGGGGCAGGAAGTCCTGCGCGAGATTAAAGAGGACCGCGATCGGCTGTAGCTGCGTGATGGTGGCGAGTCCCGTCTGGTCCGTCGCATGAACGATATTTCCCTGGTCCACCAGGCGCAACCCGATCCGCCCAGTGATGGGCGCCGGAATGTGCGTGAAGGATAACTGGAGCTTGATGTTCTCGATCATGCCCTGGTCGGACTGGATAGTGCCTTCATATTGATGCACAGACGCGTTTTGCGTGTCGTATTGCTGACGCGAGATGACCCCCTGCGATGCCAGTTGGTCGTAACGCTTGGCATCCAGCTTGGCATTTTCCAGCATGGCCGTATCGCGGGCCAATTGCCCTTGCAACTGGTTAAGTTGCGCCTGATAGGGGCGCGGATCGATTTCGGCCAGGAGATCGCCCTGATGGACCAGTTGGCCTTCGGTAAAAGCGACTTTAATCAATTCGCCGTCGACGCGGCTGCGGATGGTCACGGTGTTGTAGGCGGTTACCGAGCCCAGTCCCGTAAGAAAGATCGACAGATCTCCAGTGTGCGAAACCGCTGCCACGACTGGAACGGCTTGTGCCGGGCGTTTGGTTACTGCCTTTTCGGCGCCCTTTTCACCCTTGGTCGCACCCTGTGTAACTTGAGGATAATAACGATATCCCGCTGCCCCTGCCAAGCCGACAAATAGCAGCCAAACCCAAGCCGATCCACGCCGTTTGGGCGTGGCAGGCGCAACGGTGGGTTTGGGAGGCGCCATTTGGGGAGCCTGGCCAAAATTGGTACCCATGGCGGGCAGTATACCACCAAAAAATGGAACTCTTTGGGAACCGGGCACGGTGGTAAATCCTTGCGGTTCAGGGTTATAGCTCCAAAGGGCTAACTCTAAAAAAAGAAAGAAGCTGTAACGTCGGTAGTACCTGCGGTCGTCTCCTAATTAAATCCCCGTTACGACAGCGGGCGCACTCACCCCTATCACCCAAACGCGCCCGCTTTAAAGAACCCCGCAAAATTCAAGTTCCCGCACCCAAGCGATGGGGAGCTAGCCCTCCTGCCCCGTCGGCACTCTTTTCGGCGCCGCTGACCATCCACCCGCGGCAAACCCCGCAAATTCTCAGAATGGATTCGAAAGCAACGTCCGAATCTTCTCCCCGTACGTCCGGCCTGAATGCAGCCTTTCGCCGGAAGCCAATTCGAGAATGAACTGCCCATGCGCTAACGTCCACACTTGCATGATGTGCTGCAGATTGACGATGTAAGAGCGGTGGATGCGCATGAAGCGGTCGGGGTCGAGCGAGGTCTCGATGGTGCTCATCGGCACGTGCAGCAGGTGAGCTGCCTGACCGGCATGCACGCGGACGTAATTCTGCTCCGCTTCAATCCACTCGACGTCATCCGTCGTCAGGAAGATGGTGCGGTCGCCCGATCGAACGGCAAGGCGTGAGAGATACCGCCGCGGATTGGAAATGGCGTCGAGGACCGTCCGCATTTGCCGCGCGGATTCATCCGGCCGGGCCGCCCGGAGCCGGCTCCTGGCTCGCTCGAACGCGATTTGGAAGCGCTCTTCCGTCACCGGTTTCAGCAGGTAGTCGACTGCACTGATTTCGAAGGCGCGGATCGCGTATTGGTCGTGGGCAGTCACGAAGATCACGGCCGGCATCTTGTCCGCTCCGACTGCCTCGATGACGGCAAAACCGTCCATACGCGGCATCTGGACGTCCAGCAACACGAGGTCCGGCATCTCGACGCGCATCTTTGCGACTGCTTCTCTTCCGTTGCGGGCCTCAATCACGTGGGAATCGCTGCCCAGCATCAATTTGATGCCCTCGCGGGCGAGCGGCTCGTCGTCGACGATCAGGACCCTCAAACGCATTCCTCGTCCTCCGGCCGCCCTGTGCGGTAGGGCAGCGTCATGGTCACCTGAACTCCCCGGGGAAGGCGGTTTTCTGCCGAGAATGTGGCCTTAGCGCCGTACAGGCGTGTCAGGCGATTCCTGGTATTGGCGAGTCCGATCCCCCTTTCCTCGAAGACGGGAGAGGAACACCCAGGCCCGTCGTCTGTGACTGTCAATGTGAGATGGCCGTTCGCTCTGTATACGTTTACGTGGATGAGGACGGGTTCCTCGCTCTGTCCCAATCCGTGGCGCACCGCGTTCTCCACGATCGGCTGAAGGGCCAGATGCGGGACGAGAGCGTCCGAGACCTCCGGACCGGCATCGATCTGGACGCACAGCCGATCCTCAAATCGAACCTGCTCGATCGAGAGATAAGTCCGCAGAAAGTCGAGCTCGCGCCAAAGCGGGACTTCCTGTGCTTCCACGTCCTCCAGCGCACGCCGGAGCAGGTCGCTCAGCCGGCCGAGCATCGTTTCCGCTTCTTTTCCCTTCCGCTGGCGAACCAGAACCATGATCGCGCTGAGGGTATTAAACAAAAAGTGGGGATGCATCTGCATCTTCAAGGCGCTCAGTTGCGACGACGCCAACTGCTCGGCGAGTTGCGACGAATGCACCTTCAGTTCCAGGGATTCGCGCTCGCGCCGGCGAGCCTCCTGATTCGACCGGAAGAGTGCCTGCAGGCCAACCACAGCCCAGTATCGGATCACACCTCCATGCAGATCGTACGGCAGAAGGATCCAGAAATCCTTCACAAACCAGGTTGGCCCCATAAAAGCCGGCAGCATCCCGATCGCAACCAGCACCGGCACTTCCAGCGCCGTCGACACCACCGAGAAGGCGACCGAGGCGCAGAGATGGAGCGCGATGCGGCGCCGCCGATCCGCCCCGTCCAGCGGCCAATGACGACCGAGCCAGAGGATAGGAGGGGTGAATGCCGCGCAAATGTACATGGCAGTCATCCAGCCGAAGACGACATTCCGCCAGGGGATTGCTTCATTGCGTGAGAGCCGCGTCATGAAGTCCTGCGTAATGTAAAAGAGTCCCGCCGCGGTCCAGGCGAGCCAGTATTTCACCCATCGTCGGATCGTAGGCGGGGACGGCAGCAGCATTCCGTTTCTTCCATTCTGGTGCGGATCCGGGCAAAAGGGAAGGCAGGCTTGATCAACCGGGCGATTTCGTTGACGAGCGACCCCGGCGGATCCAGGAACGTCACCGGACGAACTACCGCGGACGTTCGTCCCAGGGAGCCGCCTCTCCATAGTTTCGAACGGCCAGCTTGTCAAAAATCCGTAGGCGCGCGGAGCGGCGGAGGGCAGAATTGGAACACTGCGCCGCCAACCGGCGCAATCGAGGAGGAAATGTGGACAGTCATCAGAAGCCAGTCGTGCGGGGCGCTGTTGCGTTCGTAATTCTGTCGGTGATTGCGTTGAGGGTCACCGCGGCGGAAAAAAGCCCGGAGGTTCCCTTCCCGGACGGCTACCGTTCGTGGCAGCATGTCAAATCGGTCGTCATCGGGGCCGGGCACCCGTCGTTCGCGAGCGAGGGCACTCGGATGTTTCACTTCTATGCCAATCGACAGGCCATCGAGGGATATCGCGCGGGGAGGTTCCCGAACGGATCCGTAATCGTTCGCGAAACCCTGCGCACGACCGTGGGAGAGGGCGAGTCCAAAGGCGTCCTCAAAGAAGGAGAACGCAGCGCATTGGATGTGATGGTGAAGGATGATCGGCTCTACAAGGAGACGGGAGGGTGGGGATTCGAGGCCTTCGACAGCAAATATGCCCGGCTGGCCGAGAAGGACCGGGCTCAGTGTTATGCCTGCCACTCGAAGCAGAAGGATCACGATCTGGTTTTCGGCACGCTCCGTGTGGACGACGCCGGCACGCCATATCCGGAAGGCTATCGGCACTGGACCTTCCTCCATAGCACGATGGTGCCGCCGACCTTCGATGCGTTCGGGAAGAAACCCTGCGAAAAGCCCTGCATGGCGGGTGTGTTTCATTTCTATGCGAATGACCAGGCGATGGACGGCTTGCGCACCGGCTCGTATCCGGATGGAGCGATCATTGCCGAAGAGATGCTGGAGTGGATCTCCACTGCCAACGGCGGAGCTAAGGAGGGGCAGCGCCGGGTGGTTGGCGTCATGGTGAAAGACAGCCAACGCTACGGCTCGACGGGAGGCTGGGGATACGGAAGTTTTGCGGATGGGAGCAGGGCGGACAAGCTGGATGAGAAATCGCGCGAGGCTTGTCATCAATGCCACATTGCGCGCAAGGATCAGGGGTACGTCTTTACGGAGTACCGGGAAAGATAGATACGGCAGTCCGTTCGACTGCGCTGGATGCCGGCATCCTTCCTGCAAGTCGATGAGCCTCTCCACGAGGCCCGCGCACGCGACACGAGATACAGTAGAAGGCGAGGAATTCGTATGTCGACTTCGCGCAGGCATTTTCTCGGAGCCGCCGCTGGAGTATCCCTCGCCGGCGAACTTCTGGCAGACTCCCCGCAAACCGTCTCCCCTAACGACCGGATCCGTGTCGCGCTCATCGGCAACGGCATCCAGGGAAGCGGCGACGCACGCACTTCGCTGGCGACCGGCGGCGTGGAACTGGTCGCGGTCAGCGACGTCTACCAGGGGCGCCTGATTCGTGCCAAGGAAGTCTGGGGCGATCACCTCTTCACCACCCGCGATTACCGCGAGGTGTTAGCCCGCAAAGATATCGACGCCGTGATCATCGCCACGCCTGACCATTGGCATCGTAAGATCTCGGTGGACGCCATGAATTCCGGCAAAGACGTCTACTGCGAAAAGCCTATGGTGCAGTTAATCGGCGACGGACAGGAAGTGATCGACACCCAGAAGCGCACCAACCGCATCATGCAGGTGGGCAGCCAGCGCGTCAGCTCCATCGTCTATCAGAAGGCCAAGGAGTTGCTGGAGCAGGGTGCGATTGGCGAGTTGAACCTGGTGGAGGCATGGGTCGATCGCAACTCGGCGATCGGCGCGTGGCAGTATTCGATCCCGCCCGACGCCTCGCCCGACACCATCGATTGGGACCGTTTCCTGGGACGCGCTCCCAAGCTCCCGTTCGAGCCGGTCCGTCTGTTCCGCTGGCGCAATTATCAGGACTATGGCACCGGGGTCGGCGGCGATCTCTTCGTGCATCTCTTCTCAGGGCTCCACTTCATCGTGGGCGCGATCGGACCGACGCGCGTCTTCACCACTGGAGGATTGCGCTTCTGGAAGGACGGCCGCGACGTTCCCGATGTGATGCTCGGCCTCTACGACTATCCCGCGCGCGGCAAGTTCCCGGCCTTCAATCTTTCGCTCCGCGTCGATTTCGTGGATGGCGCCACCGAGACGCAGGGCTTCCGCTTCATCGGCAGCGAAGGCATCCTCACGATTGGCAATGGAGTGACGGTCTCGCGCCAGCCGCGTGAGGCCGAACCCGGCTACACCATCGACACTTTCCCCAAGGCGATGCAGGAGCAGTATCTGAAGGAATATCGGGCCAAATACCCGGTGCGAAAGGCGAGCGCCGATTCGATGCGTCCGCAGGGAGACGAGCGATTCCTGCCACCGGCGGGGTACAGCGACTGGCTCGACCATCACCGCAACTTCGTGAACGCAGTGCGCTCGCGCCAGCCGGTGTTGGAGGATCCGGTCTTCGGGTTCCGCGCCGCGGGCCCCGCGCTGCTCTCAAATGTCAGCTACTTCGAAAAGCGCGTCTGCAATTGGGACCCGGAGACCATGACGTTGAAGGCCTAGCGCCGGCACAGCGCGAGTCTGGCGCGGCGAGGCTTCACCGCCGCGCCAGAACCGAGCCCAGCCACACGGCAGCATATCCCAGGGACACGCTGCCCGCCACATTCAACAAGCCCAACCAGAAGCTGCCGTCGCGAATCACCGAATACGTCTCCCACTCGAAGCTGGAAAAGGTGGTATAGCCGCCGAGGAATCCGATCACCAGCAGCGGACGCCAGGTTTCGCTTGGCGGCAGCCGTTCCGCAATCAGGGTCATCATCAGGCCGATCAGGAACGAACCGGTGATGTTGATGAACATCGTGCCCAGAGGAAAGCGGGTCCCGGCCCGGCTCATGATCGCCGTGCCCACGGCGTAACGCACAAGCGAACCGATGCCTCCGCCTGCGACGATCAACAGATATTTCATGATTGGCCGGTCATGCGCACTTACAGGACGCAGCGAAACCCGATGACCTCGTAACGATACCCGGGGCCGAGTTGGCTCCGGCCGGACGCCCGCGCCGCCCGCGCATAATCGTACCAGGAGCCGCCGCGCATGGTACGCGCAACGCCCGTGGGCGGGCCCTGAGGATCCTGCTTCTCCATCGCCTGATAGTAATCCTTACTGTACCAATCCGCGGTCCACTCCCAAACGTTTCCTAACATGTCGAACAGGCCGAACGCATTGGGCTTCTTCAAACCTGCCGGCGGCGGGCCGGCGCTGTTGTCCTTATACCAGGCGATGTCGGCGAGGTTGCCGTAGCGCGGCTCGGTGGTGCCCGCGCGCGCCGCGTACTCCCACTCGGCCTCCGTGGGGAGGCGTCCGCCCGCCCACTTGCAGTATTCGACGGCCTCGTCCCAGGTAATCATCACGACCGGGAGATGATCATTTCTCGACTCTTCCCGGGCATGCCCGTGAGCCGGTAATGGCATCGGTTTGCCCGCAGCTTCACAATACAGCTTATAAGCCTTCTCGGTGACCGGCAGTTCGCCCATCCAGAACCCGTGGGAGAGGGTCACCGGATGCGCGGGCTTTTCGTCGTCGTAGGCCTCCGGGTCGTTCGGTGAGCAACCCATCTGGAAAGTGCCCGCGGGGATCCACACGTAGCGCTGGCGGTCGGCATCGTTGACCCGTACCTCGCCTGGCTTGTGCCCCAGGCGCAAGGCCGAAGCCGGCATCTTCACCGTGGTGCGCTCGCCTGGGTCCTTGCGCGGCGGACCTCCCGCCATCCACTTGGAACTGAGTTCGCTGATGAACTCGGTGCAGGAATCGTAGCGGTCTGCGGGCTTCTTTGAGAGAGCTTTCAGTAGCACCGCGTCTACTGCCTCCGGCAGTGCGGGGTTCCGGCAACCGGGCGCGGCCGGCGGTTGTAGCAGCACCATCGAAATCAGAGTTCCCAGCAGTTCCGCTTCAAAGACGCGGCAGCCTGTCAGGAGTTGATAGGCAACGACGGCGAGCGAGTACTGATCGCTGCGGCCGTCCAGATGCTCCGCCTTGATTTGCTCGGGCGACATGAATTCCCAGGTGCCCGTGACTTTGCCGAAGGTTGAATCGGACGGGATGTCGAGCATCTTGGCGACACCGAAGTCCATGATCATCGCATTCCCCGCCTCGTCGAGCATCACGTTGCCCGGCTTGAAGTCGCGATGGATCCGGTGCCGTGAGAAGGCATAGTCCAGCGCATCGGCGCATTCTCGAAGCACCCGAAGTGCTAATGCGCGATCGGCAGGCTTACCGAGCGGCGCAGTCTTACCTAAGGTCACTCCGCGGACAAACTCCATGATGATACACGGCGGGCTTTCATCAGGCACCACATCGTAGATGGAAACGATGTGCGGGTGCTTCAGGCTCGCGGATGCCTGCGCTTCTCGAATGACTCGCTGTACTGTCTTTTCCCGATCGTCCGCACTCTGCTCGTCGCGCGGCTTGATCTTCTTGATCGCGACGTCACGCTTGAGCCAGGTGTCCGTGGCCAGGAACACCTCGCCCATCCCGCCTTCTCCCAGTTTTTCGACGATCTGGTAGCGGTCTTTCGACGGCATGAAGGCCATTATAGAGTGGCGTGGAGAGATTCTCGCGAGATTGGGCAGTTTCACACGAAGAATGAGTACTGGGTCAAACTGTGCCGCCCTCAAACAAAGATTGAGGGGCCGGTGCATCACATCGGAAAGGCACCTGCACCAATTCCCCAACGGAGGGTGCCGATGAAATACTTACTCAGTTTTCTGATGTTCGTGTTTTTGTCGACGGTCGCCTTCGCAACCGGGACGCACCCTCGGGCTAACGGACAGTTCTTGGCGACGGCCTATGCACAAACCGGCATCACGAGGTCGGGGAAGCCGGCACGGCGTGGTTTTGTGGCCGCGGATCCCCGGGTATTGCCGCTGGGGACGAAGGTATTGGTAAGTAATGCAGGTCCATATTCGGGAACTTACACAGTGGCCGATACAGGCGCAAAAGTGCGAGGCCGCCACATCGATATATTCATGCCGAGCGTCTACCGCGCGAGAGAGTTCGGCAGAAAAATGGTGCAGGTGAAAGTGCTCGCTTGGGGCGAAGGCTAATTGCTATGCTCTGCCGAAACGCGATGTGGCGCAGACACTCCTGTCTGCCGTCTCGACACTCATGTCGAGACGTTTCGGGAGCGCGCCCACTCCGCGATGCAGTTGGTATTCGATGCTCTTGAGCCCCGCCCAGAGTGTTCGCGCCCAAAAGCGTCGAGAAGCCCAGACTCGGCAAACAGGAGTCTTTTGCGCGCCACCCTCTACGCAAAGCCTTCAGACCGTACTTGCCAATTTTCCGGAAACATTTTCAGCCGTGCGATGTGCGCAATCGCTAATAACAGCCCGCCATTCCCCGGAAGATACACCGGCAAATTCGCGCGCTGCCAAATGTGACCATTCTTTAGCCAGGTATTCTTCGGCGAGTCCATAAACAGCGCGTCCATCGCCAATCCGCGCTCCCCCAGACTGGCGGCAGTCATCGCGACCATCGGAAAATCCCAGCCCCACGTGTCGTCCCACTTCCATTCCGCGAAGACTTTCTTCAGCGTGCGGCGCATCGTCTCGCGATCGACCTTCGTTCCCGGCAGTACACCGAGTGCGCCGAGCATCGAAGGGTGATCCCGATTTCGCTCGGTGAACGTTTGCGGGCAATTCTCATGCGCCAGATAGACGCCGTCCTTCACTGGCAACGCGGCGAGGTGCTGCCGCACATCGTCCCACCTGGCATTCGGCGCCATACCCAGTCGCTCGCGCCAGCGCTGCGCGACTGCGAGGGCGTCTGCCCAATACTCCAGCTCGAACGTGGGATTCCACGTTTCGGCCGGCGGATGATTCTCTTGCGCAGGGATCACCGGCGGCCCAAGCACATAGCGCTTTCCTTGCGCATCCCACCACGCGAACGACGCCATGAACTCGGCCGAATCGAACACGACCTCGCGATAATGTTCCAACGTCTCGCGGGTGGGACGCTCCATGTAGATCAGTTCCGCCATCGAGATGGGATGAGGCTGCTGCCAGATCAACAGCGGCCCGATCGGCGACGGACTGTCGCGGCCATCCGGAGAGCACATCTTCGGCCACCGTGCGCCCGCATAGCCCTGGCTCTCTGCCTTGGCGCGCGCCGAAGGAAGAATCGTGAGATACCAATCCAGACTGCGCTCCAGTAGCGGCGCGCGCCCCCAGATCGGGAAGTGAGCGGCGTGCCAGTAGTGCATCTCCAGGTGGAACTTGCCATACCAGCTGTTGCAGGTAAGTCCGGTCTCTTGCGGCGGCAGCGATCCGGCGCACTGAATCGCGGTGAGGTATTCGGAGAGCACGATGCGGCGTTCGAGTTCGTGTGCGCGCGAGTCTTGTGCCTTGCTCAGGTCAATCACAGCGCCGCTCGACCAGAAGCGGCTCCAATGCTCGCGCGCCGCACGAATCGCTTCCGCGGCCGTCGGTAACTGTGCACGCTTCTCCCCTGCCCGCCCGAACCAGCAGACCAGTGCGAGCCGGTCCGTCGAAGGCGAGATCACCCAGCGATGCGGCCCCTCGCGGCGAACAGCCGCACCCGTCTGCCACGCCAGGGAGACCTGGTACGCGTCGCGATCGAGTACGCGCGCAAAATCCATTCGATTGTTTCCCGCGGCCGCGGCCTCGGTGCGATGGCGGTCCGGGTGATTCCAATCGGCCGCCGTCATCTCGCCCGATCCATACGGAAACTCGATCACCACGTCGGGCGGCGCAGTCACCGTGATCGCCAGCAGATCCAACTCGGGATGGCAAGACGTCTCGACCGTCACTTCGCGGCCCCGATAGTGGAAGCGGCTCCGCAACACGCCACTCCACAAGTCGAGCGTCTGCTCGATCCCCGAGACCTCGTCGGAACTGCCGATCGCAAATCCGATTCGGCCCAGGTGCAGGCGATGTGGATTCTCGCGCAGCCAGTCGAAGAGTTCCTTCTGCCCGACCGCGCTGCTGGGATAACCGACCTTGCGTCCATGCGTTTCAAACGGCGTGAGCCGCAGTTCTGAGGGACTCCGCAGCGGTGTCGCGGAGTGCCAGCCCCACTGCGACTGCGTGCACAACGGCAACGATTTTTCGTAGAGCGCAGGGAACGTCTGAAGCCCCGTCGCGTCCGCAGTGAATGCGAACTCCCCATTGCCCACCGAGAGCGGCGAGCGCGCGTCGAATGCGTGCAACCAAGGATGGTGACGCTGCACCCTCGCCTGCCGGTCGATGGAATCGGCCGCCGCGGCGCCAATTCCCGCAGGAACCAAGCTCAGGAAACCACGGCGGGAGAGTCTCACCAACCCAGAATATTACGTTGCGCCCTGTGCCACCATAATTGCATGGCCTCTTTATCGCAGGACGTCCGCTATGCGTTCCGCGTTTTCGTTAAGAGCCCAGTCTTCACCGGCGTTGCCGTCCTCACCCTGGCGCTCGGCATCGGTGCGAACACGGCGATCTTCAGCGTCGCGAATGCGCTCCTGCTTCGTCCCCTGCCCTATCCCGAAGCCCATCGCCTGGTGCTGCTCACCACCGAGAAAAAAGCCAGCGGGTCTCGTAGCGGACCTCTCACGTTTCCACGATTCACCTTCATCCGCGAACAGAACCGCTCGTTCTCGAACGCCGCCGCTTTCACCAACGAACAGTTTAATCTCTCGGGCCGCGGCGACCCCGAAGAGATTCCCTCAGCCCGCGTGTCGTATGGCTTCTTCGAGACTCTGGGCGTCCCCCCAGCTCTCGGCCGCACCTTCCGCCCCGAAGAGGACCAGCCCGGCGGCGACTCCGTGGTACTCATCAGTTACAACCTGTGGACCCGCCTCTTTGGGCGCGACCCCTCCGCCGTGGGCCAGCACCTCTCCCTGGACGCACGCGATTACACCATCATCGGCGTGCTGCCCGACGATTTCCGCTTCGGCTTTCTGGGCGCCAACGTCGAAATCATCGCGCCGCGGGTCTTCGAACTCAACATCGTCACCCCCCAACAGGTGCGCGCCGGCGTTGGATTCTTGTGCATCGTCGCTCGCCTGAAGCCGGAAGTCTCGATCTCGCAAGCCCAGGCGGAACTCGACGCCTTAAGCGCCTCCTACCGCGTTCAAAATCCGACGCTCCCCGATGCCGATCCTGGCACCAGCGTGGTGGCCGGCAATCTGCGAGACGAGCTCGTCTACAACGTTCGCCCGGCGATTCTCACGCTGTTCGGGGCCGTCTCTCTGGTGCTGCTCATCGCCTGCGCAAATGTCGCCAGCCTGCTGCTCTCCCGGGCGCTGGGACGTAGGCGCGAGATCGCGGTGCGCACGGCCATGGGAGCCAGCCGTCGCGAGCTCATCCGCCAATTGCTGACCGAGAGTGTAATGCTGGCGCTGCTCGGAGGAGCGATCGGCATCGCCCTGAGTTCCTGGGGCACGCCCGTACTCGCTGCCATGGCACGCGACACGCTTCCACGCGCCGCGGAAATTCATACCAGCGCCCTGGCGCTCATCTTCACTGTGGCCGTCTCGATGGCCGCCGGAATTCTCTTTGGCCTGGCGCCCGCACTCCAGATCTCGCGCCCCGACTTGAATACCGACCTCCGCTCCGAAGGCCGCGGCTCCACTGCCGGCAAGAAGCGCGGCGCTCTGCGAAATCTGCTGGTGGTATTTCAGATGGCGCTGTCGCTGCTGCTGCTCATTGGGGCAGGCCTGCTGATCCGCAATTTCGTGCAGCTCCGGGCCGCGGCTCCAGGATTCGATCCGAATCGGCTGCTTACCATGCGCATCTCGTTGCCGCCCGCACGCTATTCGGGCGCCGCCAAGATGATCGCTTTCTACGACCAGCTCCTCACTTCCGTGCGCACGCTTCCGGGAGTGATTGCCGCGGCGGAGTCCTCGGCGCTGCCCGTCAATCCAGCGCGATTCTCGCCGGCGCTCCCCGAAGGTCAATCACCCGTCCCGCTCATGCAGAGGCCGATGTTCAACATTCAGACCATCAGCCCCGGCTACACCAGCACCATGCGCCTGCCGTTGTTGCAGGGCCGGGAGTTCACTGCTGGCGATGACACGCAGGCGCCGCGCGTGGTGATGGTCAACGAGACGGTCGCGCGCCGCTTCTGGCCGCACGACAATCCCGTCGGAAAGCACATCCTGGTGGGCCGCGCCACTGCGCCTTCCGAAGTGGTCGGAGTGCTGGGAGACCTGCGAAACCTCGGCATCGCCGCCGATGTCCAACCGGAAATTTACCTGCCCTTCGCGCAGCTCGCGTGGCCCTCCATGCACCTGGTAGTCCGCACCGCGGGGGATCCGCGCGCCTTCATTGGCACGGTGCGCGCCTGCGTGCTCGCGCTCGACCGCGACCAACCGGTCACGTCGATTCAAACAATGGACGAGGTGCTGGAGACTGCCGCCGCCCAACCCCGCTTTACCGCCGCACTGCTGGGGGTCCTCTCGGTCACGGCGCTTGTGCTCGCGATCGTGGGGATCTACGGGGTGATTTCGTATTCCGTCTCCGAGCGCACCCAGGAGATGGGGATTCGGTTGGCGCTCGGCGCGGAGCGCGCGGACATTCTTCGCCTGGTAATGCGCCAGGCGTTGACACTCGCGCTATCGGGCGTCGGCATTGGACTCGCGGCCTCGCTCGCGCTGACGCGATTACTCGGAAGCATGCTGTATCGCGTCAGCGCCACCGATCCGCTCACCTTTGTGGGCGGTTCGGTGCTATTTGTCCTCGCCGCGCTGGCCGCCAGTTATTTTCCGGCGCTGCGGGCCACTCGCGTCGACCCGCTGGTCGCCTTGCGATACGAGTAACGGAAACGCTTGCTGACGCGCGCGGCTCGAATACGCGCCTTCAACATCGCGCCCACGCCGCGACCCACGTGACATGACCCACGTGACATGACCTACGAGCCGCGACCGTGAGGGAGCGCCACTTCTCTCATGATTCGCAATCGCTTGCTCACGCGCGGCTCGCATACGCGCCTTCGCGCATCGCGCCCACGCCGCGACCTTACGTGACATGACCTTCGTATCATGATCAACGAGCCGCGACCGTGAGGGAGCGCCACCGCCCTCATGATTCGCAAACGCTTGCTGACGCGCGCGGCTCGCATACGCGCCTTCGCGCATCGCGCCCACGCCGCGACCTTACGTGACATGACCTTCGTACCATGATCAACGAGCCGCGACCGTGAGGGAGCGCCACTTCTCTCATGATTCGCGATCGCTTGCTCGCGCACGGCTCGCATACGCGCCTTCGCGCATCGCGCCCACGCCGCGACCTACGTGACATGACCTTCGTACCATGATCAACGAGCCGCGACCGTGAGGGAGCGCCACTTCTCTCATGATTCGTGATCGCTTGCTCACGCGCGCGGCTCGCAAGCGCACTTATCGCGAACGTATTTGGATAGCTTACGAGCCGCGACCGTGAGGGAGCGTTCAACCTTCCCGCCATTCAACTTTCTCGGGACTTTCCGCAGGTATTGATGGGAGCCGCAACGGCCCTGGAGAGGAACGATGAATCCAATACTCAAGTGGGGACCGGACTGTGAGGGGCAGCCCGGCGGCCGGCGGCTCTCTGTGCCTTCGCAGGACTTATGCGGCGTGTCCGATGCGGGCTGCTACCGCGAACAAAACGAGGACGCCTACGGTTTCTCGCCCGACAGGCGTCTTTGGGTAGTGGCGGATGGGATGGGCGGACACGCCGCCGGAGAGGTCGCGAGTTGCATGACCGTCCGAGCCATTCTCCAATCGATGGAGGCGGCCCTCTCGCCGCAAGCCGATGACGCGGCGGGCATGATTCCCGATCACCTGCTGAATGCCTTCGCCGATGCGCACTCTATCGTTCTAGGACATTCTCTCGATCATCTTCACTGTCGCGGAATGGGCAGCACCGGCATTGCCGGGATCGTTGACGGCGACATCCTGCATCTCTGCCACGTCGGCGATTCACGCGCTTATCACATTTCGGAAGGCCGCTTCCGGCGTGTGACCAACGACCACTCCTGGGTCTGGCAGAATCTGGTCATGCCCGGCATACTCACTGCCGATCAGGGCCGATGCCACCCCATGAGAAGCAACCTGCTCCAGGCCATCGGCAATGCGCACATATATCCGGAACTAACCAGCTTGGCGCTGAAGCCCGGCGATCGCATTCTGCTCTGTACCGATGGATTGTGGGAAGGGCTGCGCCACGAACAGATTGGTCAGATCGTCACCGCTCGCGGGCCGGTCGAAACGCTGGGGCTGGCTTTGGTGGAGAAGGCGATCGAAGCCGGCGGCAGGGACAACATCACGCTAATCCTCTATGAACATGCGGCGGAAAGTCATACATAGCCGTTAAATCCTTCCCGGTTTCGTGTAATTCCCAATCTACTTTTGCGCAGGTCTTAACAGGAAACGATCTTCAAGTTAGCAACGGTAAATCAGCAAATGAGAATCAAACTTAGTGGAAAACGCACAGGACAAGCTTACCTCGGAGTGCTTGCAGCTCTGTTCTTTGTCACTGCCGCAGCGCCAGTGCACGCGGCGACTATTCTGATCGCCGGCAACATCACCCAATCAACCGCGGACGGAACCGGACCCGCGATTAACAATCCCACCCTGAACACCATCTCGGATGGCGACGCCTTCACAGTCACGCTGAATTTTGACGGACCGCTTTTTGAGCCCGGCACCACCGATTTGACCGGAGTGAGCATCCTATTCAGCGACCCGGCGGCAGGCGCTACGGAGAGCGACTTCTCTAGCGCCAGTGTGACGATAACCCCCAACGCGGGTTTCGCCCAGGTGAGCGCGTTCGCCTGCCTGACCACCGGCTCGGGCTGCAACCAGGGGAATTCGCTGAGCCTCGGCTTCACGATTCCGTTTACCAACGTCGCCACCCAGAACCTCACGGCCCAGCCGACCCCGGGGCTCATCCCCTTAGATTTTCTGGAAGACGACGGCGTCACGGACATCCAGGGCTCGGTCACCAGTTTTTCGGTCAACAGTGTGGCTGCTGTGCCGGAGCCTTCGGCGCTGTTCTTGCTCGGAATCGGACTGACTGCCCTCTCGTTGGCAGTCCGACAGCGCCCGTCCGCCCGTCCGTGACATTCCATCAATCAACGAAAGGAACAACCTATGTTCAAGACTATCGCAACTTTGTTTCTGGGAACGGCAGCGGCCGTAATCCCCGCACTTGCAGTTGACGGCACCGTGCTGATCAACCAGTCGAGCGTGATGGCCGCCGGCGGATTCCCTTTCACCATCACACAGTCGGGCAGCTACAAACTTTCCAGCAACTTGCAGGTTCCGGAAGGTGTCAACGGCATCAACATCAACGCCAACGACGTGACTCTCGATCTGAACGGCTTCATGATTCTCGGAGCAATCACCTGCGGCAATTCATCAAACAGTTGCGGACCGGTTCCTCGCAACGCCGTGCACGGCATCAGTGCGCTGGCGGTCGGCATCACGATCCGCAACGGGCATGTCCGCGGCTTCTCCCGCGGCGTCAAGATCTTCGGCGGACTGGTGGAGGAAATGCACGTCTCCGGGAACCTGATCGACGGCATTGAGGGCAATGATTCCGTGATCCGCCGCAATGACGCCTCTTTGAATGCCGGAATCGGAATTCAGTGCTTCAACTGCGTGGTGTCTGAGAACGTGGCCACGCTCAATGCCAGCAACGGATTCAACCTCGGCGGCGGCGGGGTCTTCAGCGCCAATTCTATGAAATCGTCGCTCGGCCAAGGATTGGAAATCACCCAACTCGTCGTCACAACGCACAACAACTCGTGCGACGGATTCCCCTGTCTTTAGGCCCTTTGGACCGTGGGGCAGGTCACCGATCTGCCCGGTCCCTCACCTGGCCGCTATCACGGCGGCGTCTACCTGCTTCACCTTTGCGAATTCCCCTTCCCAGAACGACTGCGACTTCATGCGCTCCAGGTACTCGTGCGTGTATCCGAAGGCCGTCCACACCTGCTCCTTGTAAGCGAACAGGCGCTCCTTTTCCTGGCGCGCACGGACATTCAGGAAATCACTCGCGTTCCAGCTTCGGAAGATTCCGTCAAACTCATCCAGCAACTTCTCCTCGTCCAACGGACCGCGCCGCTCTTCGAGATTCGCCAGCACCGAGGGATAGCGGTCGATCCCATCCGTCGCGATCGTGACGACGTTGTCCTCTGCGCGCAAATTCAGATGCCGCGCCAGGCGAATCGCGCCCAGAATATTGCAGACTCCCGAGATCCCGAACACGCCGCCCAACGAATCCAGCGTTCCGGCGCCGAGCCCCAGCTTCTGCTCCAGGAGATCGCGATGCTTTTCGAGCAATTCCATCCCCATCACGCAGTCGTCATCGTGAATCAGGCCGATGTAGTCGGTGGTGAGCACGTTGTGGATCAAGGTCACCATCTTGTCACCGATTCCCTCGATACGATGCGTGCCGCGACCGTTATTGAAGAGCGTCGAGCACTCCTTGGGTTCGAGCGCGCAGATGACGCACTCGGGAAACTGCGCCTTGATGTCATCGCCCGCCGCGATGGTGCCGGCCGATCCGGGCGCGGAGACGAATGCCGCCACCCGGCCGTTTCCATACGGCGCCGCGGCCTCGAGCGCGCTCTGTCCTGTCACGTAGCGATGGAAGCGGTAGTTGGGCAGCAGTTCAAACTGCGCCAGCACCTTGTTCCGCGCATCCTTCTTATAGTGCTGCGTGCGCTCCAGCACCAGGATCACGTCGCTCTCCGACCCTGGCGTCAAATCCAACTGACCGCCGTATTGGCGGATCCGCTGATAGCGCTCCTGGCTCATGTGTTCCGGCATGATGACGATCGCCGGATAGCCCTTGAGCTTGGAAATGTAGGCCACGCCGATGCCGAAATTGCCCGTCGACGGACCGATCATGGTGCTGCGTCCCGGCTCGATTTCGCCGCTAAGCTCGCCTTCGATCAGCGTCGTGTAGGCCGGCCCCACTTTGTGGCTGCCAGAAGGAAATTCCCTTCCCGTAAGCACCACAATGTTGGCGTCCACCCCCGTGAGTCGCTTCGGCAGCACGATGTGGCGGATGGCGTTGTCCGCACCGCGCCACGTGATATTGAAGAGGTTGATCGGATCGAGTTCGTCACCGCTCCCGGCCAGTGCTTGCCTGCGAACGGCGGCAGGTAACTGCTCCGGATGAAGCATCTCGTGGTACGTCGGTCCTGCAACAATCGTGCTTGTCATAACATCACCTCAAAATCGCTCCCATAGCTTCTTCGCCTGCGCCGCCGCGCGCTCCGCCACCAGGCGCTCATCCACCGCAACGCAATGCCCGCCGCGCATTACCCACTTCCCGTTCACCATCAGCGAATCCACAGGGGCGTTCGATATCCCAAAGGCGAAATGGCCGCACAGGTTGCCACTGTGAATCGGCGTCGGCGGATAGTAATCCACCAGCATCAAATCGGCCCGCGCACCCGTCTCGATGCGCCCGATATCCATCCCGAACACCTTCTTCACGATGGCGCGATTGTTCCGCAGCGCCGACATCGCAGCATCCGCGTCCTGGTGCTGCGCGGCCGTCTTGAACTCCTCCCACAGGCGCGGGCTGTAGCCGTCCGACCCCAATCCGACCACGACGCCTTTCCGGATCAGCGCCGGCAAATCCGCTAATCCTACCGCATTATTACAGTTGGATTGCGGGTTGTGGATGACGTTCACATGACACTCCGCGAGTGTCTTGCGCTCGGCCTCCGAAACGTGAACCGCGTGTGCGGCGATCGTCTTCTCGTCCAACACTCCGAAATCCCGCAGGCGTCCCACCGCACCCGCGTCGCAGACATCCTCCGCGACGTGAACGTGGAACCCCGCCCCCAATGATTGGTTCGCCTCGACGCATCTTCGCAGCGTGGCGTCGGTCAGAGTAAATGCCGCATGCAATCCAAAAGCGCCGCCCAACATCTCATCGCGCCGGCTCTCGATGAAGCGAACGTTCTCGCGAACGGCGTCCTCCGCCTCTCCTTCGCCGCCGCGATCCGAAGTCTCGTAGCACAGAGCGCCGCGTAGGCCGACTTCGCCAAACGCCCGCGCGATCGCATCCAGACTTCCGCGGCATGCGTTCGGACTCGAGTGGTGATCGATCAGCGTGCCCACACCACATTTGGCCGAATCGATCAAACCCACCAACGCGCTGTAATAGACATCGTCCAGATCGAGTGCCCGATCGAGCCGCCACCAGAGCTTGCTCAGAATCTCCGGAAAGTTCCGCGGCGGCGCGCCCGTGAGCGGAATGCCGCGCGCCAGCGTGCTGTAGAGATGCGTGTGGCAGTTGATCAGCGCGGGCATCAGCAACTTCCCGCCGCAATCCAGCGTCTCCGCCTCCGCCGGCACCTGCCCGATTTTGCCGATCGTGCCATCCGCGAGTACTTCCACTGCGCCCGAATCGAGCACGCGATTCGCTGGGTCCAAGGTCACGATTCTGGCATTCGTAAGAATCATGCGGCTACGATGTGAGTGCCGGCCTCACCCCTCACCGCGCGCGCCACTTGCGCGGTTGACGTGATGATGCACTCCTTGCCCCCGCCTTCCACAAAATCGATCGCTGCCTCGATCTTCGGCCCCATCGAACCCGCCGGGAATTCGCCAGCTTCCAGAAGCGCGCGCGCCTGTTGCACCGGGATCGTCCCGAGCCACTGCTGATCGGGCTTCCCATAACGGATCGCCGCCTGATCGACTGACGTCACGATGATCAGCTTTCCGGCACACAGATCGCGCGCCAGAAGACTGGAAGCGTGATCCTTATCGATCACCCCTTCCACGCCCACCAGGCGATCGTTCTCCCAGGCCACCGGAATCCCGCCGCCGCCGCAGACGATCGCTACCACGCCCGCATCCAGCAGCGCGACAATCGCGTCGTGCTCCATGATCCGGATCGGCCGCGGCGAGGGAACGACGCGGCGCCACCGTCCACGCTCCACCTCGCACATCAGCCAGTGCGGCCGCTCCCGTCGAATGCGGCGGCTCTCCTCCTCGCTGTAGAACTCCCCGATCGGTTTGGTCGGATGCGTCAGGTTGGGGTCGTTCTCACTCACCAATACCTGCGTGATGAGCGTCGCGGCGGTCCTCTGGATGCCTTCTCGGCGGAACAATTCGCAGGCCACGCGTTGGATCATGTACCCCATGCCACCCTGCGAATCCGAAACGCAGGTATCCAGCGGAAGACGCGGAACACGCCGCTCGCCCTCTTCCACGCGCACCAGAATGTTCCCGATCTGCGGGCCGTTGCCGTGCGTGATCGCCAGCCGGTAATCGCCGTGGAACAGCGGCAGCAAATGATCCAGCGTCTCGGCTGTATGCTCAAACTGCTGCGGGATTGTGCCGGGTTCGCCTGGCCTCGTGATCGCATTGCCGCCGAGCGCGATCACCAGCGTCTCACGCACACCTACACCTCGTACGCGACCTCTTCCTGCGACATCGTCAGGGCCATGATTGCCTTCGCGGTGTGCAGCCGGTTCTCGGCCTCCTGGTACACCACGGAGTGCGGGCCGTCAATGACCTCATCGGTCACTTCGTTGCCGCGGTCGGCGGGCAGTGGGTGCATGTACAGTGCGTCGGAAGCGGCCGCCGACATGCGTTCGGCATCGCAGATCCAACTGGTGTACTGCTTGGCGATGAGCAGAGATTCCTTCGGATTGCAGCCCATGGTGTCCAGGCATCCCCAGCTCTTGGGAATCACGATGTCGGCTTCGCGAAACGCCTCGTCCATATTGTTCGTCACGCGGAACTTGCCGCCGCCGCGCCGCGCATTCTCACACGCCGCCTGAAGAGTGTCAGGCATCAGGCCATATTCCGGCGGATGCGCCAACACCACGTCCATTCCGAACCGCGGCATCAGCATGATGAGCCCTTGAGGCACCGAAAGCGGCTTTGCGTAGCTCGGCGCGTAGGCCCAGCTCACCGCAATCTTGAGACCTTGCAGATTGCGCCCGCGCAGTTCGCGGATCGTCATCAGGTCTGCGAGCGTCTGGCAGGGATGATCGACATCGCACTGCATGTTGACTACCGGCACCCGAGCCCAGCGGGCCACTTCACGCATGTAGGCGTTGCCCTCGCCGGGAATCAGGTCGTGCCGGATGGCGATGCCGTGTCCATAGCTCGACAGGATGATGCCGGTATCTTTCGGGCTCTCGCCGTGCGAGACCTGCATCGCATCGGCTGTCAGAAAGTGCGCGTGGCCTCCCAACTGCGTCATGCCCGCTTCAAACGAGTTGCGCGTGCGCGTAGACTTGTCGAAGAACATCAGAAACATGGTCTGGTCCGGCAGATAACGGTGTGCGACCCGCTCCTTGAATTTGCGCTTGAGATCGGACGAGACGTCGAGCATGACATCGAGTTCCGCGTCCGTCCACTCCTGCGTGGTAATCCAGTCTCTGCCGGGAAAGAGCGCTTTCTTATTCTCCATTAGTGACCTCCTGAAGCCCCGCTACATTGGCGAAGTTCACATGCCGCGGGTTGCCGATCGATTCGAACAGCAGTTTGAGTTTGAGATAGGGCAATAGGTGCAACGAGACCGTACCGCGCAGTTCGTGCTGCGCGCCACGCGGCTTCCAACTGAGCACCTCGTTATCGCTCAGCCGTACGGCGGCCTCGGCCTCCGCAGTTTCGAAAAGCGCGATACCCGTGGTCGCGTTGGGCGTCAGTTCATACTTGCGCCCGTCGATGGTGCCGTAGATGCGGGGCAGGCTCCAATCCACGTAGAAGCCGTTCTGGCCGGCATGGCGGCGATAGCCTTCCAGGCTGCCAAAGAATCGCGGCTTCTCGCGGAACGGCGCGCCCGTCTCCGGACAGAATACGTCGCAGTTGCCGCACTCGTTGCAGGCATCCGCGTAGTTCGCCAACTGCTGCGACCGCACCAGACGCAGCGTCCCGCCCGGTACGCGCCGCACACCCAGCGGCGTCAGCTCGAAATTGTCGTAAGGAATGAAGTCCGCCGATGTCTCGTACGCGAAGTTGGCATCGTTCGGGCAGACCGGAATGCACTTCTCACAATTGATGCAGTCGTACAGCCAGAGCCGCGTGCCGATGTTGCGCGGCACACCTTTGTTGCGCTCCCACCGGTAGCGTGGATTCGCCGTCGCCTTCGCGATCAGCTCCGCATGGCGGCCCGCATAGTGCGCGACGTAATCCGGGATGTTCGCGACACCCACATCGCGCATGCGAGTTCCCAGATTCTCCAGGTAGCGGATCAGGCGCCCGTATCCTCCAGGCCGCAGCAGGTCGGTGCAAGTGGTCACCGGAATCAGATTCAACGCCAGCGTGTCCGCTACATTGTGCGCATCCAGCCCGCCGGAGAACGAAATCGGAACGGCCGCATGCACCGCCCCGCGGAACTTCTGCACCAGGTGCAACGCCAGCACGTGGAGCGGCGCTCCCGACATGTACATCACATCGCCTTCCAGCAAGTGCTTGTGATTCTTCACGACCAGGGTGTTGCTGAACTTCACGGAGAGGCTCTTTCCGTGCCGCCTCGCGAAGCCCTGAAGCCTCGGAACCAGATCGATCGCCTCGTCCCACTGCAGATCGTTCGCGAACGCCGCCGGCTTCAACTCGATCTCGCGATAACCGAGCACGTCGTGCAGCAGATGTGCCACCTCGTCGCGCCCCAACAGCGTAGGGTTCAACTTGATGCAGACATGGCAGCCCAACTCTCCGATGAGATACTCCGCGATCCCTTCGATCTCGCCCGCCGGACATCCGTGAAAGGTCGAGAGGCTTACCGTATCGCTGATCTTCTCCGGGAACGGCAGGTCGCGAAATTCCGCCGGAAGGCCGCCGCGCAGTTCCTCGATCACCGCACGCGCGGCGGTCATCGACCGGATCCACTCCGTCACGCGCCGCGACCGGATGCCTTCCAGCCCGTATCCCACGCTCATGTCGAAGACGGTTTCCATGGGGATGCCATCGCCCAACAGCCGCGATGCCTTCAACATCTCCAGGAACATCGCCGCGCCGACGTATTCCCGCAGAGACTGATCGAGCGTGAGCTCTTGTGACCACTCCACGTTGTACCCGACATTGGCGGCGTCGATGCACGGCCGTGGGATGCGCAATTCGTCGAGTACCTGGATCGTTTTCAGCTCGATGATCCGCGAGCCGCCCAGCCACGAGAGCACGATGTTCTGCGCCAGTTGTCCATGTGGCCCCGCCGCGGGTCCGAGCGGCGTAGCGGCACGGTGGCCGTGGAATTCCACTGAAAGGTCCAGGCCGGGAAACCCGCGGAAGAACTTGTTCTTCGGCAGATCGAAGATCTTGCCGTCACGCTGAAATTCGAGCACCGCGCGCCGCCACAGCAGGGGCAACGGGATGGGCACTAACTCGGCCATGCTACCGCCCGCGTGCGAAGATCATCGGGAACGCGGCGTAGAATTGCGCAGCCTCCACCAGATCGCGTATCGGTACCCGCTCGATCACGCTATGGGCGACTTCCTCTTCGCCAGGTCCGAAGCCGATCGTCGGCACTCCCATCAGGCCCATCGACCCGACGCCGTTGGTGCTGAATGTCCACTTGTCCACCACCGGCGGCTTCTTCCACAGCATCTCGTACGTCTCGATCGCGGCTTGCGCCAGCGGATGCGACTCCTCGAGCACCCAGGTCGGGTAGTATTTCTCCATCGGGTATCGCAGACCGGTATAGCTAGGCACTTCGTAGCTGAGGATCTCGACCTCGGCGTCCCCCGCGGAGGGCAGCGCCTTCACTTCGGCCACCGCGCTTTCCTTGGTTTCGCCGGCGGTCAATCGGCGATCCAGATGTACCGAGCAGGCGCCCGGCACCGCGCACAGTGAGGGCGAGAGCGAGCGAATTTCCGTGACCGCGATGGTGCCCTTTCCGAGGAATGGATCGTTCCGCAGGCGCGTATTGAGTTGCTCCACCTCTTGCACCAGCCGGCTCATCTTGTAAATCGGATTGTCCCCGCGCTCCGGCGCGCTGGCGTGACACGACTTCCCCCTCAGATGAACCTCAATCTCCATCCTGCCGCGATGCCCGCGATAGATCCGCAGACTGGAAGGCTCGGTGATCACTACGCAATCGGGCGTGATGCCGTCTTCCTTGAGGATGTAGAGCCACGGCAGACCGTCGCAGTCCTCTTCCTGCACCGAGCCGACCACCCAAAGCGTGTAGTCTCCCGTGAGGCCGAGTTCCTTGATCATCTTGCCGGCGTACACCATGCTCGCCATGCCGGCCCGCTGGTCACACGCGCCGCGGCCGAAGATGTAGCCGTCCTCCACCTTGCCCTGATACGGATCCCACGCCCATTCTTTGGGGTCGCCCACGCCGACGGTGTCCGTGTGCGAGTCCATCATGATCACGGTCTTGCCCGACCCGATGCGTCCCAGGATATTGCCCATGGGATCGATGCGGACCTCGTCGAAGCCAACCTTCACCATTTCCTGGCGGATCCGCTGGATCACCGGCCCCTCGTGGCAACTCTCCGCCGGAATCGCGATCAGGTCGCGCAGAAAGCGCACCATTTCGGCCTCATGCGACTTCGCGGCTTTTTCCAGTTCGCCCGCCGCGATGTTCAAAACGGTTGATGAAATCATAATCTTCAAACTCCGACCAACTCGCCTTCTGGCACGCGGACCGCGCGCAATTCCCGGAGCACGTCTTCCGGGCGCATCGGCAGTTTCCGCATCCGTACGCCGGTCGCGTGATAGATCGCGTTGGCGATCGCCGGCGCCGGGCCGTTAATCGGCACTTCCGAGATCGATTTCGCGCCGTACGGGCCCAGCGGCTCCTCGGTCTCTACCAGAATCGTCGTCAGTTTCGGCATGTCCATCGCGGAGAAGATCTTGTAGTCGAGGAAATTCGCATTCAACGGCCGTCCCGCATCGTCCAGCAGCAGTTCCTCAGTGAGCGCATAACCCATGCCCTGCGCCACCGCGCCTTCCACCTGCCCCTCCGCTTGCATTGGATTGATCGCCGTTCCCGGATCGACCGCCGTCGCCAGGTGCAGCACACGCACCTTACCGGTCTCGGTATCCACTTCCACTTCCGCGAACGTGGCGCAGAAAGGCGGCGGACTATCGGTATTGAAGTGCGAGGCGCCGTCCATGATCTGCATTTTGTCCTTGTACATCGCCTGCAGCGCGATCTCCGTCATGGACACCGACTTCGGAGGGTCGTCCAGAGTGTAGACGCGGTTGTCGCCCCACCCCAAACGCTCGACCGGCGTCGCGAGCAGGCCTGCCGCCACTTCCAGCACCTTCACCCGCACCTTCTCCGCGGCCTTCTTCACCGCGCCACCCGAAATGATCGTAGTGCTCGAGGCGTATGCGCCCACGTCGAATGGCGTCGTGTCCGTATCACCCGATGTGATCACGATCTTGTCGAGACTCACCCCGAGTGTCTCCGCCGCAATCTGCGAGAGCACCGTGTCCGCGCCCGCGCCCACGTCCGACGCGCCCACATGCAGGAAGAACGAGCCGTCCTCGTTCATCCGGAGCAGCGCTGTCGCCCAATCCACTCCCGCGATCCCGCTGCCCTGCATCGAGCACGACATGCCCACGCCGCGTTTGACCGGACCCTTGCCCGGCGGCGTGGCCCGCTTCCGTTCCCACTCGATCGCCGCCGCGCCACGATCCAGACACTCCGGCAATCCGCAACTGCGCATCACTCGCGGCAGACCTTCGCGGCCCTCGCCCAACTGCGCCGAGAGGCGGTCGACATCGCCGAGCCCGATCATGTTCTTGCGCCGCAACGCCAGCGGGTCCATGCCGAGGCGCTCCGCGATCTCATCGACCACGGTTTCCTGTGCGAAGAATCCCTGCGGACATCCGTAGCCGCGGAACGCGCCCGCCACCGGCGCATTGGTGTAGACCACGTGACATTCGAAGCGCATGTTGGGCACGCGATAGAGCGGCAACACCTTGCTCCCCGTATTGCCCTGCACGGTTGTGGAGTGGCTGCCATACGCTCCTGTGGTGGCAGCTACCGTCATCTGGCTGGCCAGGAACGTGCCGTCGCGCTTTACACCCATCTTCATCCGCAAAATCTGCGGATGCCGGCTGCGCGCCATGTAGAACTCTTCTTCACGCGAGAATTCGATTTTCACCGGCCGGCGCGATGCCAACGCCAGCGCGCCGCAGATGTCTTCGAGCAGCATCTCCTGCTTGCCGCCGAAGCCCCCGCCGATTCGCGGCTTGATCACGTGCACCTGGCTCACCGGCATTTGCAGGATCATCGCCACCTGGCGACGCGCGTGAAACGGAACCTGCGTACTGCTGCGAATGGTCAGGCGCCCGTCGGGGTCCACCCATGCGATGGTCACGTGAGTCTCGAGTGGGCAATGCTGCTGACGTCCCGTGCGAAACTCGCGCTCCACGATCAGGTCGCACTCGCGGAAGGCCGCTTCTACGCTCCCGATTTCGCGCAGAATGTAGCCTGCGATATTGCGCGAGCGATCGTAAATCTTAGTGGAGTCCGGCTCGTCATGAATCACAGGAGCACCCGGCGCCATCGCCTCTTCGATGCCCAGTACCGCCGGTAGCACCTCATACTCCACTTCGATCAATGCGAGTGCCTTCTCGGCGATGGCCCGCGTCTCGGCTGCAACCGCCGCTACCCGGTCGCCCACGAACCGCACCTTGCTGTCGAGCAGGTAGGTGTCATAAGGCGAGGGCTCGGGCCACGCCTGGCCCGCCGTGGTGTGCGGCACGCGCGGCACATCCTGATACGTCAGCACCGCGTGCACACCCGCGAGTGCCTTCGCTTTCGATGTATCGATGCGCCGGATGCGCGCGTGGGCATGCGGGCTGGGCAAGATCTTCCCGATCAGCATTCCGGACATCTGGATGTCGTCGGTGAAAGCGGGCCGCCCGGTCACCAGCTTGACGCCGTCTACTTTGCGGACATTTTGACCGACAATCATTCCCGGCCTCCCCGCGATAACGCCATCACCGCCTCCACGGGCTTCTCGTACCCCGTGCAACGGCAGTAGTTTCCCGCCATGACGGCGCGCACCTCTTCTTCCGTCGGATCCGGATTGCGGTCCAGCAGCGCCTTGGCATTCAAAATCATGCCGCCGGTGCAGAATCCGCACTGCACCGCACCGTGGTCCAGGAACGCCTCCTGCAGCGGATGGAGCCTGTCGCCCTCCGCCAAACCTTCGATGGTCAGCACGTCGCATCCTTCGGCGTGTGCCGCGAACATCAGGCAGGAGTTGACCGCTTTGCCGTTGATCAAGACGGTGCAGGCGCCGCACTCGCCCTTTTCGCATCCGCGTTTGACGCCGAAGTAGCCCTCGCGCCGCAGTATGTCGAGCAGGAGGTCGCCCGGGGCAATCGTCCAGCCGACGTCCTGTCCATTGACCGTCAGCCGGATTTGCATCATCCGGCTATGCATCGCTTTAGAGTGCATCTGCCTCATAGAGAGCACCTCTCCAGGACGGCGCACTCCTGGAGTGCGCGTTTAGCCAGCACGCGGCACATGGCGCGGCGATATTCAGCCGAGGCGCGCACGTCCGTGATCGGCTTCGCCGTCCGCGCCACCTCGTCGCAGATCTCCGCCACCAGCGCATCATCGAAGACGCGCCCAGCGGCCAACTCCTCCGCCACGGTCGCGCGCAGGGGACACGGACCAACTGCCCCCATCGCGACGCGCAGCCACTCGACGCGACCGTCCGCGTTCAACGCGAGGCCGCACGCCACGTTCACCAGCGAGAGGTCGAGTTCCGTGCGTCCCAGTTTCTGGAACGACCAGTTGCCACCGGCGGGCGGCACCGGGATCGCCACTTCCAACAACAAAGCGCCGTCCAGCAGAGCGGTTCGCTCCTGGGAATAAAGCGCGGCGAGCGCCCGTTTCTTCCGTCCACGCCGCCTCGCGAGCACTACTTCCGCATCCAGCGCCAGCAGCGTTGTAGCCAGATCCGCCGCCGCGCAGCCATTGGCCAGATTTCCGCCCACGGTGCCGACATTGCGAATCTGTACCGATCCGCTGGTCGACGCCGCCCGCGCCAGGATTCCACCTGCCAATCCATGGATGATGGGAGACGCCTCGAGCGCCGCCATCGTGACCGTCGCCCCCAGCGTGCAGACATTCGCCTGCAGTTGAATGTAATCGAGCCCGGCTCCGGTGATATCGATCAGGAAACGAATCGACTCGTCAGCTTCGACCGCAACGTCGGTGCCACCCGCCACGACCCGTGCCCGGCCATTTCCGCTGTGAAGCAATCGAAGTGCTTCGCGAACGCTGGCCGGCCGATAGAACGCCTCGACCTTGTCGAACATAAAGGACCGCCAAAGTACCGTTGCTTCACATATATCAGCCTTCCAGGTCCGATACAACTAAATTCGCCCACATGCTACCCTTGATTTCCTATGCCGCAGCGGTTTGAAAATCAGGTGGTACTAGTCACGGGGGCGGGCCACGGCATCGGACGCGCCATCGCCGAGCGCTTCGCCGCGGAAGGCGCGTCGATCGTCGTGAATGACGTGGATGAGACTCGCGCTCGAGAGGTTGTGCAGGCGATCCCCGAAGGCAAGGCAATAGCCATAGCCGCCGACGTCTCCAGCAAGCAGCAGGTAGACGCCATGTTTGATACCGCTCTGGCCCGCTTCGGCACGATCGATGTCTTGGTGAACAACGCCGGCAACATTCACGCCGCGCGCCACTTCCTCGATGGCGACGAGGAGTGGTGGGACAAGCTCTTGGGCGTGAATCTCAAAGGCGCGTTCCTATGCTCGCACCGCGCCGCCCAGGTGATGGTCCGCAAAGGGTCGGGCGTCATCATCAATATGTCGAGCGGGGGCGCCACCCGCGCGCACCGCGGCAATGTGGCCTACGACGCCTCAAAAGGCGGGATTGAAGCGATGACCCGGGCGATGGCGCTCGATCTGGCCCCCTACGGCGTCCGTGTGAACGCGGTCGTACCCGGTCTGATCCTCACGTACGATCTAAGCGACGCCGACGCGATCGAGCGAGGCAAGGTGGTGCCGATGGGCCGCCTGGGAACTCCTGAGGATCTGGCAGGCCCCACCGTCTTCCTGGCCACGGAGGATGCCCGCTACATCACCGGTACATGCCTGGCAGTCGACGGTGGCGTCCTCGTGCAGCAGCGCTCCACGCCGGTAGATACGTTCCCGCTCAGTCGCTTCCCCAAGATCCCGTAGCGCACTCGTAGGACTAATGCCCGCCACGCAGAGAGAGCGTCCGCACGACGCCATGTGCGACATCCCCAGCGCGGGTCGCCGGACCCGTCCCGCAGAAATGTCCGATGCCGCAAGTATTCATCAGCCCCGCGCCGACCGCCGCCTCGACATACGCCGCGTAAGCCTTGTCCACATCGGTGAACATGCCGGTGCCGCCCACCGGACCGAGCGTCAATCCAGTTCCCAACACGAGGAAAGCCGCGAACTGCTCTCGCGTCATCGTATCGTTTGGGCAGAACTTCCGCGGCACTGACGAGCATCCGGCGGTGATTCCATGTGCCACGATCGCCTCGACATACGGAAGCCCCCAGTCGCTCGCGGGTACGTCGTCGAAGGTCGGACGCGTCACCACCGGCAGCGGCGACCCCACCGGCGTGTAGCCCAGCATCCGCGATAAGACAGCGGCCGCCTCTCGCCGCGTCACCGGATCCGCTACCGAGAAATGCGACGCGCTCGCACCCACCATAATCCCGCGCGCGCCCACCACCTGCACGTCCTGCCAGTAGGGGCTCGGGTAGTGCACGTCGTCATGCGCGTACATCGAAATCCGCGCACCTGAATTCGCCAACTCCATCTGCACTTCGAGAGGGCTCACGCGCCGCGGCGGAACGTGATCACGCGCCGACAGGGCGGCGATCGCCCCAGCAGCTTGCCCCATCGAAATCACGCTCGGCTGCAGATGCAGCGCGCTGTTGGCGACACGCGATAAGCCCAGGTTCTTCTCGGCGGCAAGGAATCCATCCACACTCACTGGGATGAAGGATTCGAATGGAACCTGAAAAGGCCCGGACGCCATACCCACGTCAGCCGCCTTGTCCCCAGACCATGGCTCGAAGGTGCCGTCCCAATTGCAGTTGTGGAAGTCCGTGGTGTAATCTCCCAGCGCAATTCCGGTGGGCCACACCGGACCGCGCCACTGCCCGTCAGCGCTCAACGTGCGCCGGATGCCATTCGCGGTAAGCATGGTCATGGCCTGCAAACGGCGGCTTTCGCGGACGTACGGGAAGGGCGGCATCAGAGCCTCGATCGCCTTAAACGGACGCGGCACCTGGTCGGAGTAGTCGTCAGGCGTGGTAATACCGGCGAACTCGTCATCCGCAATCGCCCAGTGTTGGCTGTTGAGACCCTGCGGGTCCTGCAGATAATAGAGGAAGTTGAGCGTCTTGATCTTGGCCTGGCCGATGGCGTCCGTGCGTGTGGCCGGATCGGTGAGAAACCTGGCGTCTAATGCCATGTGAAAGTACTGCAATGGCATCTTCGGCTTGACGTAAGTGTAGAAGTCGAGATAGTCGTTCGCCATGTTGACGCTCGACTTGGGTGGACCGGCGGCCGCCGAGAGTCCGCGGTTCTCGTCCGGCATCGCGCGATAGATGTTGTGATCGAAGAGGCTCACCGGATAGCCCACTTGGCTATACCCTGGTGTCACCGTGGCCGCGAACTCTGCCTTGTAAGAGTCATATTGCGGCGGCGGACCGGGCAACACCAGATTCGCCGGCACCACGTCGTAGTATTTGATCGGCGCCGCATAGGTGATGCTCTGGATGCAGGTCGCCGGCGAGTCTCCGGTGCCGTTGCCGGCGTAATGGGCAGCGCCCGTCTGCGGGATGACGTCGCCGTACTCAGTTGCGTCCACCAGCACTGTGCTGCCGAAGATTCGGCTGGGACTAGTGGCATCCTGAAATTGGGCTCCGCGCACCACGTTGCCGTCCATCACCGTGTTTTTGAAGGTCGCGCGGGAGTAGATGTCCACGTTCGCCGTCGTCAGCATTTGCGTAAGCTGTTGATTCACCACGTGCGGCTCATAACAGCGGGATCCCGGGTCCCAATAGCAGCCGGTTACGGATACTCCCTTCGCGGCGTAAACCTGGTTGATGCGCCCGATCAGTTCGCCATAGATTCCGGCGGGGTAATTGCGAAACATCCAGCCCTCATCAATGCTCGGAACGGTGAGGAACTGGCCGCCAAGGGAGTTCGTTTCGGCAAATATTGCTACGCTGGCACCCATCCGCCTGGCCTGCAGCGCCGTCGCGGCGCCGCCGGCTGTCCCGCCCACCACGATTACATCGTAATTCCGTTCGGCCTGCGAGAGAACGTCCGGAGACAGGGCATAATGCCCTGTTATATCAGTGCTTTGCGCCCGAATGGAGGGGTCCTGTACGAGGCCGGCAAGCCACACCACGAGCGCCGTTCCAATAAGGTGTCGGGCCGCCTGATTCATGGAGCAGCAACTCTTGTAACACAATCCTCACGGCTTTCTCCATAATTGTGATGAAAAATACGGACAGGGAAAGTACTATATACGGTACTATCGACCGGCGTCCGAACGACCGCGCCTGAGTCCGAGATCCGGGCCCCACGGGAGGCTCTGCAAACGCGCGAAAAGGGAATTGCGAGCCGCCGGCGTTCGTTTTTTCCGGCGCGCCAGTGATCGCCACCGTGTTCCAGGACCACTAGAACGAAAGGATTTTGGCCTTCTTTCCACTACCAAATGTGGTGAGGAATCAACCATATCGGGGCTTCGGCATGAACATTACGACCGATTTTCATCCATTCCTCGGTGCGACTCCTGTAGGCTGGTGGAGTCGACTATTCTCACTGTCGCGCTAAACGGCCAATCTGGTCGAGGGTGGGCGCGTCAGCTTGATCGCAATAAAGCTCCCGACGGGGCCTGAGCAGGGCCGCGAGTCGTCGCACGGGTGGTGATGGTGTGTCACAGCAACGCGGAAGGGGACCGCGCGATGGAACACCAACGGTGGGCCCAAATCGAGCAAATCTACCATTCCGCGAGGGAGCGGGATCGGGGCCAGCGCCACGCCTTTTTGGCTGAAGTTTGCCTCGGTGACGAAGGCCTGCGCCGTGAAATTGAGTCGCTTCTCGCCCAGGACGATTCACGCGAGTGCATTTTGGATCGGCCAGCCGCGGAACTGCTGGACGATTTCACCCGCAGTCAGTCTGCCGCCTTTTCGAGTGCCGATCACCTGGGCCCGTTTGCCGCCGGCACCTTGCTCGCTGGGAGATTCCGTATTCTCCGCGTAGCAGGCTCCGGCGGCATGGGCTTTGTGTACGAATCCCTCGACGAAAAGCTGAACCAGCACGTGGCATTGAAGTGCGCGAAGCCAGGTTATGGAGACCGCCTGCCCCCCGAAGTCCGCGCTGCCCGCGAGGTGAGCCACTTCAATGTCTGCAAGGTCCACGATCTGCACGTTGCCGCCACACCGCTCGGAGAAATGGAATTCCTGTCTATGGAGTTCATCGACGGGCAGACGCTTTCGGAACGAATCGAGCGCGATGGGCCGGTGCCGGATCGCGAGGCGCGGGAGATCGCACGCCAGATCTGTGCCGGGCTCGCACAAGCGCACCGCCAAGGCGTGATACACGGCGACCTGAAGCCTGGCAATATCATCCTTGTCAGTCAGCCGCGGAACGCCAGCAGAGTGGTGATCACCGATTTCGGTATCGCCACCATGAAGCCCCTGGACGGCGGTCCGATGGCGGCCGGTCATGGCGGCACGCCGGACTTCATGGCCCCCGAGTTGTTTCGGGGCGAACGCACGTCGGTCGCGTCCGATATTTACGCCTTGGGGATTCTCTTTCATGTGATGTTGAGTGGGCACGCGCCCAAGCGGATCGGGATAGCGGACGAGCCGTTCATGAATGGGCCCGTGAAGGCCGGCTCGACGGCCGATACGATTACCGCCGAACCCGTCCTCATCGCCAACGTTTGGCAGCGTGCGATGGACGATCTCCCGGCGCATTGGAGCGGGCTGATCGCGCGATGCATTGCGCCTCGTCCCGAAGACCGCTATGGCTCTGCCGAAGCGGTGAGCCATGCCCTACAGCCGCGCCGCCTTCTGCTGAAAGGCAGCGGCTTGGCCGCGGCAATGGTGGCTCTCGCGTTTGGATACTGGCAGTGGAGCACCCCTCCGGCGGGGCCGCCGGTGCGGTTGGCGGTGCTGCCCTTCTCGGTCGAGGGCGATCCCATTCCCGGCACAGAAGGGATTGGCCTGGATGTAGCCAACCGGCTGTCCGGCGCGCGCCGGAACTTCACGGTCATTTCTCCACGGGAGGCGCGTCGTTATGGTGTGGAAACGCCGCTCAACGCCAAGAATATGCTCGGCGCTACGCACGTGCTCGAAACGCGACTGCGGCGTACCGGAGCGATGATCGGGGCGTCCGCCACGCTCACCGATCTGGCGAGTGGCCGCCCCCTGGGCCGCCCGCTCGATGGCACCTATGCCGCCGGCGATTCCGCGGCACTCGCGAAAGCGGTTCTGGCTACCGTCACCGGCGCTTTCGAATTGCGCGCCAGGGCGCCCGTGGAGTCCGTTTCCGGGGAAGCCTATCCGCAATATATACAGGGGATGTATCTGCTCCAGCAGGACGGCTCTAACTCCGATCAAGCCATCGGGCATTTCCAGAAGGCGATCGAACTCGAACCGCGGTCGGCACTGCCCTATGCAGGGCTCGCCGAGGCCCAAATCCAAAAATTCGATAAGCGGGAAGGCCCTCAGTGGCTCGAAATGGCGGCAGCGAACGTCGCTAAGGCGGAGGCTATCAACGCAGACTCCGTACCGGTCCTGCTGGTCTCGGGTAAGCTCCAGGAAAGTCATGGCGCCTACGAACCGGCGCTCCGCGCTTTCGCCCGCGCTACCGAGCTCGATCCAAACAATCCGGAGGCTTGGAGGAGGCTCGCGGGGGCATTCGATAAGGCCAATCGAACCGACGAAGCCATTGCCACCTATCGCCGCGCTATGAAAGCGCAGCCCAACTATTATGGGAATTTCCTCAGCCTGGGCAATCTCTACTGGTATCGCGGCGAGTTTCGCGAAGCGGAAGATCTCTACCGCCGTGTCGCCATAATCGCACCCGATCTCTCGGCTGGCCATATGGATTTGGGTCTCGCTCTGACAGAACAAGGGCGATTCCAGGAAGCCGAGGTATCCCTGCTGCATGCGCTCAGGCTAAGCCGATCGCCCAGGGCGTTGATGAATGTCGGCGCTCTGTACTATGCCGAGGAACGGTATGCGGAAGCAACCGGTTTCTTTGAAGAAAGCGTCGCTTCTGGAACCCCATCGGCAATCCGTTATACGGACTTGGGAGATGGATACCGGCACCTCGGAAGAAGCCAGGAGGCAAGGAAGGCTTACGGCTTGGCCAGAGACGCGGCGCGGGAAGAAGTGATCCGCAACCCGCTGCTGGCGGACTCTCGCATGCTGCTGGCGCTGGTGTCCGCGCTCCTCGGGGATTTGCCTTCTGCACGGTTTGAGGCCTCGCAGGCCCTCTCCATGGAACCCGAGAATGCGATGGTGATGCGCGATGCCGTTCTCATGTATGAGGTTTTGCGTCAACGCGAAGAATCGCTCCGGGTGTTGCGGCGCGCGCCGCGATGGCTCCTCACCGAATTGAGCCGCCAGCCGGACGTGAAGGACCTACAACAGGATTCGAGATTTCAAGAACTGATACAGGCACAAAAGACTCGATAGGTACAACCAAGGACAAAATGGCACACCACACAGTAACCCTAAACTACGGCACCGGAAGCTTTCGGCCGGACGCCGATGTACTTCGCATCCAAACCGGGGACACCATCTCATTCCAATTGGGCACCGTGCCTCCCGCCAGCAAATTCAAAATCACGATCGACAATCCGCAGTTCTTCTCGGCTGCGGAAGCGGAGGATAGCTACACCAACATCACAGTCCTGGAAGCAGTCAGCACGTCCTATCGTTGCCAATTATTCGACGTAAATGGCAACCTCCTGAGCCGCAAAGGTCAACCCGGCGCTCACATGGAGCCCCAGGAGCCCTAAACTCCAGCCCGGGGGAGGCGTCAATCCTGCGGCCACTCAAGTCTCTGAATGTTCGGATGTACTGTCATCCTCCGCGCTGAGTTCCCGCAGCAACCAGGCTTTGCTCATGCTCCAGTCGCGCATCACGGTGCCTGCCGACACGTTAAGCACGTGGGCGCTTTCCTCCACGCTCAGGCCCCCAAAGAAGCGGAGTTCGACCACTTGAGCCTTTCGCGCGTCGATCTTCGCCAGCGCGGCAAGAGCGTCGTCGAGTGCGACTAAGTCTCGGGCACGCGGCGTAGCGATGGCAGCCGCTTCTTCCAGTTGGATCGGCCGATCTTCACCCCCGCGTTTGGCGTAGCGGCGGGTGCGCGCGGCGTCCACCAGGATGCGCCGCATCAGATTGGCCGAAATCGCGAGGAAGTGGGCGCGGCTCTGCCACTGCACTCGGCTCGCATCGACCAGCCGCAGATAGACTTCATTCACCAATGCCGTGGTTTGGAGCGTTTGGCCGGCCTGAGCCAACCCCCGTTCCCGCCGCATGTAGCGCCGTGCCAGCCGGTGCAATTCCTGATACACCACGGGCACCAGCTTGTCTAGCGCCGCATGGTCCCCGTTGGTCCACGCAACCAGCCAGCCCGTCACATCGTTCGTCGAAGGGGTAGGCACTTTCAATACTGTCAGGGATGATACCACCTGCGACCGTGTTGCCCCGCCAAAATAATTTCGACGGCATTAGAGCTCCCGGCCGCTAATCCCGCATTAGTCAGTGACGCCAAAAAGGACGTCAATCAAAATGAATCAACATATTGCTCAACTCCTGCGCGCCGGATGCCTGTGTATCGCGGTGACGCTCCCTTCCGCTTTCGCCCAGCCCGTCAACAAGCTCACGGTGGATGTCCCCTTCAGCTTCCAGGTGAATAACCAACAGTTCCCCGCCGGGAAGTACGACGTAAAAGCCAGTGCTTCCGAGACGACGGTTCTCCTGCGGAGCGCCGACTGCAAACGGGCGACTTTCAGTTTCAGCAACGGGATTGACAGCGCGAAGCCCCACGCCCATTCGGCGCTGGTCTTCAGGACCTATGGCAATCAACACTTCCTGTCGCAGATCTTACTGGGCGGCGGCACCGGCGGCCGATCCCTGCCGATGAGCCGCGCGGAGCGGGAGTACGCCCGAAACTGGGAACAGTCGGCCAACGAAGCCGTCGCCGTGGCACGACCGCCTGAAATCAAACGCTGAAGCTCTCTTCCAGCGCTGAATGAGGGATCAATCGTAACCACTTGAATACGGGCACTCTCCGGGGTGCCCTTTTTTTTGCCCGGCGCGAGGGATCACTCGTGGCGCAATGCAATCAACGGATCGATCAGGGCAGCCTTGAGCGCGGGTCCCCAACAAGCCAGCGCTGCCGTTAACGCCAAAAGCACAGCGACAACCGCAAACGTAGCCGGATCGTTGGGCCGCACCTCGTAGAGCAGACTCGCCATGAAACGCGTCAACCCAAGAGCGGCGCCGATTCCCGCGACAATGCCGGCAAACGCGATCCCCATGCCCTGCCGCACAACCATCCCCACCACTGCCGACCGTGGCGCTCCGAGAGCCATGCGAATGCCGATCTCGCGGGTTCGCTGGCTCACCGAATAGGCGACTACGCCGTAAATGCCGATGACCGCCATCAGGAATGCCGCGGCGGCGAAGCTCCCCAGCAGAAACAGATTGAAGCGCCGCGGCGCGATGGATTGCGACAAGGCCCGCTGCAAGGTCTCGACATCGTAAACCGGCTGAGTCGGATCGATCGCCGAGACCAGCTTCCGCGCCGCCGGAGCGACACCCAGCGGATCTCCAGGAATCCGCACCACGACATTCGCCGTGACCCGTCCTGGGCCCAGATTTTGCGTGTAGCTGCGATAGATCTCCGGGCCGGGATCCGCGTCCAGTTTGGAGTATTTGAGATTCTCGACGACTCCGACCACGTGTACCGGCCGGCCAAGCCTCTCGATGCGCTGTCCAATCGGGTCGGCATTGCCGAAAGCGCGGCGGGCCATGGTTTCGTTGATGATCGTCGAGTCCGAAGAGTCGTTCTCCACGAGCCACCGGCCGCGCAGGAGCCGCATGCCAATGGCCGCGAAGTATCCCGGCGAGACCAGGCTCTCCTGAAAACTGTCGACGACTGGCGGACGAGCACTGTTCGCCGACTGCAGCAGGTACCCATCAGTTTTGGCGATGCCGGCGGCTCGCACTCCGGGCAGTGACTCGATGCGGTGGACCACTTCATTCAGGTAGGACACCTGGCGTGCCTTGTCGGCATACTGCGTACCCGATAGCGACACCTTCATGACCAGCGTATTCTCCGGGGAGAAGCCCGGCGGGGTCGCGTACATGCGCCAAAAGCCTTTGATCATCAGGCTGGCTCCCGTCAGGAGCACGATCGCCAATGCCAGTTCGACCGCCACCAGAACCCGCCTCATGCCAAAGCTGGACGAGGGCTGGGGTTGGCGGGGATTGACCTTTCCCAATCCGATTGCCGGGGCGAAACTGAAGATCACGCCGCTCGCCAGCGCGAGCATCGCCGTAAACGCCAGCACCGCAGCGTCGATATGAGTCTCCGAGAGGCGCGGCACCGCCGCCGTCGCGAAAGTTGTCAGTATGTCGATCGCGCTACTCGCGAGGATAAGCCCAAACCCGCCGCCCAACAGCGCCAGGACCAACCCTTCCGCCAGAAACTGGCGCAGGATCCGGCCCGCCGCGGCGCCGATTGCGCAGCGGATCGCAATCTCCCGCTCTCTGGCGGCGGCGCGCGCCAGCAGCAGGTTGGCGATATTGGCGCACGCGATCAGCAGCACGAACAGACCCGCGATCTGCAGGATGGTCAATGCCTGGCGGACGTTGCCGACCAACTTCTGGCGTAGAGGGACCAGGTTCATGCCGGTAATCCCGGCGAACCACCGGTCGGGATAGTCCGTCTGGATCCGGGTTTCGATTGTTCGCAGTTCAGCGAGCGCGCTGGCTGCGGAAATGCCTGGTTTCAGCCTGGTCACCACCAGAAGCGTTCTCCGCTGCTGCGGCGTGCGGCCCAGAGGAGGCGCCGGAACATAAGCGTCCACAGGCTTGGAAGAAAGGTCTTGCGGAAACAGGAACTCAAAACCGGGCGGCAGAACGCCGATCACCGTCATGGGCTGCCCGTCCAGCGTCAAAGCCTGGCCAATGATGCGCGTATCGCCACGGAACCGCTGCTCGAAGAAGTGATGCGACAGAACGACGGCATTCGGCGGAGCGCCGGCATCGAAGAGGCTTCCCGTCGCGGGCCTCGCCCCCGTCATCGCCCAAAAGTCGCCGGCGATGGAGACGTAATGAATCGGAAAGGCGTCACTCGAGGAGGCTAGCGTGGCATCGGAATAGTAGTAGCCCGTCATGCCGTCGAACGACTGCGCCTGCGAACGCCATTCGGCGAAATCTGCACCGGGAATCCCGGGCTTGAACCTGCCGATCGACGATCTCGTAATCTCGTCCGAGTATGCCATCAGCCTCGCCGCATCCGGGTAGGGCAGGGGCCGCAGCAACACGGCGTTGACCACGCTGAAAACCGCCGTATTGACGCCGATTCCGAGCGCCAGAGTCAGCACGGTAACTGCGCAAAATGCCGGATTGCGCCTCAAAACACGCAACCCGTATCGGACATCCTGCGCGAGATGGTCGAGCCACATCAGGTTTGTCCTAGCGGTGGAATTGATCGCCCGGACGCCAATCGGGCAGCTTATCCTGGTTGGCGATATCGCGGCCCAGCAGGAACCCATACTCGGCCGCCTGCTGGAGCGCCGTGAAATCCCAGTCCGCCTGAAACTCGTCCGAGGGCTGATGATAGTGCTTGCTGTTGTACTCCTGGTAAGCCTTCTCGCCAAAGTCCGCCGGTTTTCCGGCGAATTGCGTGGCATGCCCGATGGTGAAGGCCGGAATTCCCACGTGCGCGAAGGAGAAATGATCGGAGCGGAAGTAGTGTCCGGCTTCCGGTTGCGCGTCCGGCGCAATATCGAGACTCACGCGCTTCGCCAGTTGTTGCGCCATTGGCCACACCGAGGTGCGCTCGGCACCTGTCAGAACCACGTCTTTGGCACGGCCCCACGGGTACAGCGCGTCGAAGTTCAAATCGATCGCAGTCTTCGATGGCGGAATAATCGGATGTGCGGCATAGTACTCCGAGCCCTTCAGTCCACCCTCCTCCGCCGTCACCGACAAGAACAGTGCCGACCGTCGCGGCTTCTGGCCCATTGCAGCCCAAGCGCGCGCCAGTTCCAACAACACCGCGCAGCCGGAAGCATTGTCGATCGCGCCGTTGTAAATCGCGTCGCCCTCCACCGGAGTGCCGATGCCCAGATGGTCCCAATGCGCGCTATAGATCACGGCCTCGTCTTTTAGTTTGGGATCACTACCCGGAATGATCGCCGCTACGTTGCGCGTTTCTAATTGGCGTATCTTCGTAGGCATGTGCGCGCGGATCAGAATGTCGAGATCGATCGGCTTGAAGTCAGGCTTCTCGCTGGCTGCCAGCAACTCGTCCACCGTTTTGCCGGCTAACGCCAGCATCTTCTCACCGGCCTCGCGCGTGATCCAGCCCTCGAAGGAGAGCGATTTTCCGCCCTGCTCCAGCTTCACGAAAGGCGTTTCGCGGCCCCATGAGTTGCGCACCACATCCCATCCGTAGCTCGCTGTCGGAGTGGTGTGAATGATGATGGCGCCGCGAGCGCCCCGGCGCAGCGCTTCCTCATACTTGTAGACCCAACGGCCGTAATAGGTGAGCGCGCGGCCGTCAAAGAACTTCGGGTCGTCAGAAGTGGGCTCGTTGGTGAACATCACCAGCACCTTGCCACTCACGTCGACGCCTTTGAAATCGTCCCACCTGAATTCCGGCGCGGTGATGCCGTGGCCCACGAAGACCGCGTTGGCCTCAAAACGAGAATCGGCGCGCTGCGTGGGGTTGACCCCGACGAAGTCGTCCATCCATTTGAAATCCACAGCCTTGCCCCAGACCGCAGCGGTCAGTGTGGCATTCGGCTGGGTTTCGAGTCCCACCAGTGGCACCTTCTGGAAGTAGGTTCCGTCATCTCCGGCCGGCTTCGCCCCGGCCAGCGCCAGTTGTGTCGCGATGTATTCGGTGGCGAGTTGTCCTCCGCGCTGCCCGACTCCCCGGCCCTCCAGAAGATCGCTCGACAGAAACTTCGTGTGCTGCCGTATGCGGTCCGCGGAAATCGAACTTTCCTGCGCAAGAATTGTGAGAACGGCAATCAAGAGTATCCCGATAGACTTTGACATGATTACGCGGTATCCTTGACTTTAACAGGCTTCGCTCTTAACAGGGCTCCATGCCCGGCCTCCGTAGGATCTATCGGCAATGACCAGGCAAATCTTTACACACCTCAAAGCATTGGAAGCCGAGAGCATTCACATCATAAGGGAAGTCGCCTCCGAATTCCAACGCCCCGTGATGCTGTACTCCATCGGCAAAGACTCGTCCGTCATGGTGCGCCTGGCTCAGAAGGCCTTCTATCCCGGGCCCATTCCGTTTCCCCTGCTACACATCGATACGACCTACAAGTTCCGCGAAATGATCGAGTTCCGCGACCAGTTTTGCGCCAACCTGGGTGTCAAGCTGATTGTCCACACCAATCGGCAGGCCATCGACGACGGCGCCAGCCCGTTTCGCCTCGGCACCCAGAAATGCTGCGGCCTCCTGAAGACGCGCGCACTCCTCGACGCGCTCACCGCAGGCGGCTTCGACGCCGCATTTGGCGGTGCCCGTCGCGATGAGGAAAAGTCCCGTGCCAAAGAGCGGGTCTATTCCTTCCGCGACTCGTTCGGCCAGTGGGATCCAAAAAATCAACGGCCCGAATTGTGGAATATCTACAACAGTCGTATTGATCGCGGCGAGAGCATCCGGGTGTTCCCCCTATCCAACTGGACGGAACTGGATGTATGGCATTACATCCACCAGGAGAACATCCCCATCGTGCCCATGTACTTCGCCAAGATGCGCCCGATGGTGGTGCGCGGCGAAAGTCTTATACCTGTAGAACACGATATCCCATTGCTCCCCAGCGAAAAGCCGCAGATGGTGATGTGCCGCATGCGTTCGCTGGGTTGCACGCCCTGCACCGGCGCGATCCGCTCAGAGGCAGACACGCTCCCCAAGATCATCGAAGAAATGATTCGCTTCCGGCGATCGGAGAGGGAGAACCGGGTGATCGATCATGATCAGGAAGGTTCCATGGAGTTGAAGAAGCGGGAGGGCTACTTCTGATGACTGCACCTTGCTTGGAAACCGAAGCCGCCGACTGGTTGGCAGCCACCTCCCAGACCGATCTGCTGAGATTCACCACGGCGGGCAGCGTGGACGATGGCAAGTCCACTCTCATCGGTCGGCTTCTCTATGACTCTAAAGGCGTTTATGAGGATCAGCTGGCGTCCGTCCGCAAGGCCACGCGTAACCTCACTACCGGTGGACTCGACCTCTCCCTACTCACTGACGGCCTCCGTGCCGAGCGCGAACAGGGGATTACTATCGATGTAGCATATCGTTACTTTTCGACCCCGAAACGCAAGTTCATCATCGCCGACACCCCTGGGCACGAGCAGTACACCCGCAACATGGCAACCGGCGCCTCTACAGCCGACCTTGCGATCATCCTCATCGACGCGCGTCTTGGGATTCTGCCGCAGTCCCGTCGCCACGCCTACATCGCTGCGCTTTTAGGAATTCCGAATCTTGTAGTAGCCGTCAACAAGATGGATCTCGTGGACTTCCGCGAGGAAATCTTCGCGGGTATTCACAGCGAGTTCACCCAGTTTCTCCACCGATTCCACGTTCCTCAAGTCGAGTTCATTCCGATCAGTGCACTGGACGGCGACAATGTGGTTCGCCGTAGTTCCAGAACGCCGTGGTACACGGGGCCCAGCCTCCTCGAACACCTCGAAAGCGTGCCGATTTCCGTGAACGGGAACGTCCGTGATTTCCGCTTCCCCGTGCAATCCGTAATCCGGCCGAATCTGGACTTTCGCGGATTTGCCGGACAAATCGCTTCCGGATCCGTGCGTCCCGGAGATCCAATCGCAGTGCTGCCTTCCGGCCGCGTCACGCGGGTAAAGTCTATCGTTACTTGGGATGGCGATTTGCCTGAAGCTTCCGCACCCATGTCCGTGACGGTGTGCCTGGAAGACGAGGTCGACGTCAGTCGCGGCGACATGCTGGTGCCCGTGGCGAATCGCCCGCACGCCGACAACCGCCTCGATGTAATGGTGGTTTGGATGAACGAGGCGCCGCTGGTTCCCCATCGGCCCTATCTGCTCAAGCACACTACGCAAACCGTCCAGGCCCGCGTACGGCAGGTGGTGCATCGCGTCAATATCAACACGATGGCCGAAGAATCCGCATCGCGGCTACAGTTGAATGAGATCGGCCTGGTTTCCATCCAGGCCAATCGGGCGCTATTCTACGACGTTTATAGTAAAAATCGGGTGACCGGTGCTCTGATCCTGATCGACCCAGTCACCAACGAGACCGTCGGCGCTGGGATGATCGTCCGGCCTGGTACGGGACGCGCTCACGGGGCCGTCACCCTAGCGGAACGGCGCGCGAGAATCGGCCATTCAGGCCAAGTGATTCGGATCCGCAGCGCCGACCTGGCCTCTGCCGAGTTCGTGGAACGGCACCTCTTCGATCTCGGGTATCTCGTCCACGTGATCGCCGAGCCCGCCCATCTTGCGCAGGCGGTCCGCACCGCCGTTGATGTGGGCGTGATCGCGATCCTGTATGGACCGGAAGCGGAAAAGGCGTTGCCCGCCGACATTCCTCAGACGACCGTAGACCTCGCCGAATTCGAAAGCGAAGCGGAACTCGCACGTGCGATCGCGAACCGCATCGACCACTTGGACAGCGACCCGAATTCCCTGAACACCGGCGAGGGAATCTAGCTGGTCGCCAATCACGATAATCGGCGTTAGCGGGCAGTTAGAACACGAGGCCGATGCGGAACACGTTCACAGCATAAAAGTACAGCTCCGCATCCAGCGATCGCTTGATATTGTCCGACTTGCGGAATCCGTGCTGCTCGCCGCTGAACAGGAAGTATCCCACCGGCGTGCCCTTGCGTCGTAACGCGTTGACCATCATCTCCGACTGTTCCGGCGGCACTACCATGTCTTCGTCGCCCTGAAAGAAGATCACCGGCACCGACAGCCGGTCTGCGTAGGTGATCGGAGACCGCTCCCGATACAAATCCTCGCGCTCCGGATACGGACCGATCAGCGAATCCAGATACCGCGCCTCAAACTTGTGCGTGTCGCGCGCCAGCACGGCGAGGTCGCTCACACCGTAGTGGCTCGCGCCTCCGCGGAAATAGTCGCGGAAAGTGAGCGCCGCGAGCACGGTATAGCCGCCTGCGCTGCCGCCCGTGATCACGCTGCGAGCGCCATCCGCCCAACCCTGCTCCGCCAGATATCGCGCGCCATTCACGCAATCGTCCACGTCGACAATGCCCCAATTGCCCTCCAGGCGTTGCCGATACTCACGGCCAAAGCCCGTGCTGCCGCCGTAATTCACGTCGAGCACGGCGATGCCGCGGCTCGTCCAATACTGAATCCGCAGGTCGAGCATGCTCGATGCGGCGGCGGTCGGACCTCCATGGCATTTCACCAGCAGTGGAGGCTTGTCGCCCTTGGGTGCCTCGTAGCCGGGATGGAATGCGGGGTAGTACAGGCCGAAAGCCGTCTTGTTTCCGGTGGTCGGGAACTCCACCGATTGCACTTTCGTGAAATGGCGTGCTAATTCCGGATCGTCGGCGACGGTTGTAGTCTTCTTGAAGGTCTCGATTTTGCCGCTGCCCAACTCGAGCCTGACAATGCCCGCGGGCGTCGTGGCGGAAGCTCCGCGAAAGAAGACCTGATCGCCATCGGCACGTACGTACGAGAAGTCGGTGTAGGGAAGGTCGATCGGTGTCAGTTGGCCGGAGTCGAGATCGATGGTCGCAAGTTTCCCCAGACCCTTCGAAGAATACGCACAGACCAGGCGGCGCGGACCCGCGAATGCATACTTGGAGAGTCCGAAGACCCATTGCGGCTCGCCGAATTCCGCCTCCATTGGCGCCAGCGGCTGGCTTTTCTGCGTGTCGAGGCCGAAGCGATAGAGATTCCACCAACCCGTGCGATCCGAGATGAAGGTGAGTGCCGCGCCGTCGGGCGTCCATTCCGGCTGGAAGATCGATTCCGACTGGCCGCCCGCAACGGCCACAGGCTCCCCGGCAGCCGCGCCGTTGTCGTCGACTGTGACGGTGTAAAGCGTGGTTCCTTCCCACGGCATCCGCGGGTGGTCCCACGCGAGGTACGCCAGCCAGCGGCCATCGGGCGAGAGTCGTGGGGAAGAGAAGAAGTCGTGCCCCGAGGCGATGACCGAGCCCGCCTGCAGTTCGGACGCGCCGAGAGGAATCCGCACGACGGTGTTCGTGGGCTCGTGTCCGCCGGCGGTGTGGTCTTCGCGCACCCCGATCCACGCATTGCGCTTGCGATCGATCAGGCCGTCGGCATATCGCAGACCAGCCTCGGGAGTCAGGGGCTGCGGCGCGGCGCCGGGTTGCTGGCGGTACAGGCGCTGGTCGGCGAAGTTCGAAAAGTAGAGCATGCCCCGATCCACCGTCCAGGAGCCGCCGCCGTATTCGTTGGCGCGTGTGCGCACGTTGAACGGCGGCGGGTTGACATCGCTTTCACCTTCGGCGCCGTGCGCCACGACGACGTAGCGTCCTCCCTCATTCGGCCTCGATTCCAGCCAGTAGAGAGAGCCGCCATCGAGGCAGATCTCATACAGGCCGATTGACTTGGCCACGATCAGGTCGGAAGTGATGGGAGATTTCCAGGAGCCGTAGGGCGCGGTCTGCATGCTCCTGCATTTTATCGCGCGCTCACCGGCGGAATTTTCCGGGTGGCAGCTTGGGATTCACCTTCATGTGCTGGATCTGAAACTCCTCCACCGGATTGCCGTCAGCGAGCCACGCGAGCGTGTGCGGGAATCGGATGCCGTCTTCCGATTTGTAGTCCTTCAGCCACAACTGCATCTCGTGTCCATTCTCGTGATACACGAGGGTCACAGGCAGGTGCGCATCGGCATCCAGATAGACGTGCACCAGGAAGTTCTCCGGGCCCCGCGCTTCGAGAGCGTCCATCGTGCCGCGCGGTGACTCCATGCGGCCGCCGTAGGTGAATGTCATCGGAAACCCGCTGGGAGGGCCAAGTGTGAGTGCCAGAACATAGCGCGCGAACGCATTGACGAAGGACTGCTTCCCCACACCCATGCCCATGCGGACCCAGTAGTCGTCTCCGTCGAAGCCTTCTATGAGATTGAGGATCATGGCCGGACCGCCATCGTCGCCGGGCATGCCACCGCCTGCGCCGTCACCGCCCGTCCCCATCCGCTGAATCTCGCCGCCGGTCGATCGCGTAGTTTGCTCGCGAAGATACTTCCCGGACAGATCGATGGTCAGCGCCATGTGGCTCGACTGGTAGCCGCGAGTATCGGCGCCCCACGCGGAGAGCGTCTGCAACGTGGACAACTTTGCGCCGATCGCCGCGCGCGCTGCCTTCAGGGCGTCATCCGCTTTCGCAAGGTCGCCCGAGGCTGGCTGAGCGGCGAGACGAAACACTACTGCCGCGCTGAGCACTATGAGCCTCATGTTACTTACGTTTTAGCACAGCGCATTCGGCCGATGTCTATGTCAGCGCATCCAGTTTCGGGTGCTTCAAGTGGTGGCCCGAGGCGTCCTGATAAGCCTTAACGACGGCCAGCAGTTCGGCCTCGCCGAAAGGACGCGCGTAGAACGTGATGCTGCCGGGCGTCCCCGCCTCGCTGAATCCGTTGGGCACCGAGACAGCGGGATAGCATGCCAGGTTCGCCATGTTGAAGTGCCGCTGCACCGCGCTGCGGCGCTGCGCATTGAATCCGCCGCCACCTCCGCCGGTCGCGCCACCCCGTCCCCGGCCGCCTCGTCCGCCCCGCTGCCCGGCGGCTCCATCGGCTCCCGCGCCCGCTGCCGCACCATCGGTAACCGGAGTAGCGCCGCCGCGCGGAGGTCCGCCTCCTGCACTGAACGGCACGAGATAAACATCCACGTCGGCCGTCGCTTCCGCGAGTTTCATCATCATCATCATGCGGGCGCGCTGCGACTGCAGATACTCCACGGCCGGCACCATGCGGCTGCTGCGGAAGCCATTAGCGCGACCGGGATTGGTCAACTGCTTGTCGCGCCCCGAGCGCACCAGATCGTCGAAGAACACAGCGGACTCCACCCCGATACTGGAAACGTCCACGGTCCAGTCGGGCACGCTAACCGCCACCAGCTTGAAACCCAACTTCTCCATCTGCTCGATGGCCTTCTGCTCATTCGCCTTGGCCACCGGATCGCGAGTTTCGTCGAACGCATCTTTCAAATACCCCACGCGCAGCTTGTGAATATCCATGCGCGCGTTCCAGTTGAAGGGAATGTCGCTGACGCTCATGTCGCGATTGTCGGGCTTCGCGATTACGCTCATCACGACCGCGCAATCTTCGGCATACCGGCACAAGGGGCCGAGCCGGTCCTGTGTCCACGAGAGCGCCATCACTCCGTATCGGCTGACGCGTCCGAAGGTCGGCCGCAATCCCGTGACGCCGCATCGCGCCGAAGGGCTCAGGATCGATCCGGAGGTCTCGCTGCCGATGCCGAAGGCGACGAGTCCGCCCGCGGTTGCCGACGCCGGCCCCGCAGACGAGCCGCTCGAACCCTCCTCGAGGTTCCACGGATTCTTGGTCTGGCCGCCGAACCAGCGGTCGCCCTGCGCCAGTTCGCCGGAAGTGAGCTTGGCGACCAGCACCGCACCCGCTTCGCGCAGCATCGTGATCACGCTGGCCTCTTCGTCGAGCATCTGGTCTTTGTAGGCGTTGGATCCCCAGGTGGTCTTGTAGCCGGGAAGCGCGATGATGTCCTTGGCGCCCCACGGAATGCCGTGTAGTGGACCTTTATAGTGGTGCGCGGCGATTTCGGAGTCGGCGCGCTTGGCCTGCTCCATGGCGAGGTCGTCGAGGAACGTGACCACGCAGTTCAGCTTCTCGTTGTACTTGTGCAGGCGGTCCAGGTACATCTTGGTGAGGTCGACCGAAGTGACCTGGCGGGTGCGGATCAACTGGGCGAGGCGCGTGATCGGCCAAAAGGCGACGTCTTCGAGATTGGCGGGTCGCTTGGATGCAGGTGCGCTGAAGCGGATCGGCTGCCGGGTGTGATTCACCTTCATGCCCGGGACCAGCGGGCTGAAGTAGAACGGCGGCGAGACGTTATTCGGAATGTGCAGATTGCGCAGTTCCGTATACGTCGAGAGATTCCGGTTGACAGCCTGGAGCATGGCCTTCTGGTCGTCCTCGGAGAAGCTGAGGCCGGAGAGCGCCAGCGCCTGTTTGAGCATCTCCTGCGTGATTTCTGGTGCGTCCGACTGTTGAACTTGGGCCCACAAAACGCCCGGGAGGAGGGTGGATCCGAGGCCGATACCTGAGAAATAGCGCAGGAAGTTCCGGCGCGCAGACTGCGTTGCAAGCATATTGAGGGATTATACGGTGTTCCGGTGGGGTCCTGGAGACGGTTATTTCGCGCTTTTGCCGTTTCGCTGTTCCACGGTGATGATCCGGCTGAGGGCGTCCAGGTTCCTCATCATGCGCCGCAAGCATACCGGCTGATTGTAAATATCCATGCGACCTCAATATCACTGTCAATGCCGGGCTTGGTCGAGTGACCATTGCACCCGTTCCGCGATGAAGGCAGCGAAGGGCCGAATATCCGCATCGATGCTCGCATGGTCGAGCGCGGCGAGATAGGCGTTGCGGTCCTCGATGCGGACGACGGTCCATGGATATCCTCCCGAGGCGAGCATCGCATTCATCAGAAACCGCGCCATGCGTCCGTTACCGTCGGGGTAGGGGTGTATATAGCCAAACAGCCAGTGGCCAAGAACGGCGCACACGCCGGGCTCCGGTTCCTTTTCGAGAAGGTCGAAGAGCGCCGGCATGGCGTCACGCACGGCCTCCCACCGGGGCGGTACATAGCGGGAGGTACGCAGATAGACGGCGTCATTGCGGTATCCCGCCAGAGCGCGCGGCGCAATCAGACCGGCAGCGACGCACGGCTGGAACAGCTCGCGGTACCATTCGCGGTGCGTCATGCGCACCAAGTCTCCGGCATTGGCGCCGCCGATGATCTGGCCGACATTCTCCTTCACGACTTGAAAAGCCTGCCAATAGCCACGCGCCGCGAGCGCGTCGCGGCCCTGCCGATCGTCATTGTGCCGGTCCGGGTCCCAATTTCCCGCGCGCACCCGTTCGATCAGGTCTGGCGAAACGCTATAACCTTCGATCGATAGCGAATGATACGCGTCGGCGCGGTAGATGTCGTCGACGAATCTCAGGAAGGCGTCGCGGTCCCGCGGCAGTCCCGGCGGTGGCGGAAACATCTCCAGAACGGCGCTCCGCATCGACCCCCACATTGCGCGGACTCGCCCTACGATTGGCGCCGACGCCAGCGTCGCGGCCACTATCGCGGGAGCCGTCGCAAACGGATTGCTCTCGCGCACATCGTATCCGGCAGCCTTCATCGTTGTCACGATCTCGTCCGCGGCGGCGGACCGGCCGATGTGCCGAAGCGCGCCGGCCAGCCGGCCGGCAACGACGGTGTGCCCGCCGTCGAGCAGGCGGCGAAGCAACTCCGAGGCATCGGAAAAACTGGCAAGAACGACCTGTGTCTCGATCGGATTTGTGGTGAAGAACCCTTCGGGAACCCGGATCAGCGCCGCAGCTGCCGCAAAGAGACGCAACCCATCGCGTACAGTCACGTCGGCTGCGGCGGGCATTTGGGGCTGCTTGAGATCGTACAGCGATGTGTTGAATAGCAGGGTGATCTTGTTATTCATCCCCTTCGGGCTATACACAATGACTTGGGCAGGGATGACAGTATTCTCGGCGTGAAGGAGCAACGACTGCTCGGGCGAGAGATGCCACTCATCACCAAAACGTTCATTGCAGTAGCGTGCGCAAAATTCCCAGAAAGAAGCGTACCAGGGAGTGCTGTCGCCGTCGCGCGCCGCCGGCCCCGAGGAAATCAGCCAGCCCTTGATGACTTCCTGGAGAAAACCGCTCTGCAGGAGCCGCTCCCGGTGTGTGCGGCCGAGTTCCTGGGATTGGAACACACGCCGTCCGCCCTTCTGTAAGTCGCGAAGGATGGTCAGCGAGGCGGCGAATTTTTCATTGGGTGTGGTCATTGGCCTTCCCGCAAGGTCGGGTCTATTGCAAGTATATTATGTTGTACGGATACAAGTTAATGATGCTGTGCTGACGCAAGTTTATTGTGCTGAATGATCACAAGTTTATTCTGCTAATTGAAAGATTATAAGCGGCTTATTTCGTCGATATTTGAGCTACGAAAACAAGCTGTGCATGCAAACCAAAACTCAGTTTTCGTTCGAGTGGAGGCCGCCCGCTCCGGCGCGGAACGAGATGTTGCTGCGCAGCGGATCGTCTTCCAGCGGGGCCATGCAGTTCCACAGGCACGCTCCGCAGTGCACGCATTTTTCGCGATCGAAGACTGGCACGCCTTCCGCGCCGAGCGTCAGCGCCTGGCCCGAGCAGATCTCGATGCACAGCTTCGAGGCGCAGCTCGCGCAGAAGTCAGGATAAACAATGCGCACATGGTCGGCATAGCCCGGCGGCGCCTGCACCTTCCCGCCGATCAGCAGAGCGTCCTGGTGCGAGACCAGCAGTTGCCCGTCGTAAGGAATCTCAGGCCAGCCGCAGCGGCTCATCAGCGCGTCGTGACAGGATTCGCCTTTCGCCCGGCACTCCGCCACCAGACGATTCATCTCGGCGACGGGGATTTTGCGGCGGTAGTACTCTTCCAGAGTGGGCATGATGCGCGGTTCGCCCTTCACCCAGCGCTTGCCTTTGGTGTATCCGGCCAGCCCCATCCCGACGAGTCCCGGAACTATGCCGCGATGGAATCCGTCGCGCGCCTTCTCGGCGATGTGGCCTTCTTCTTCCACCCAACTCGCCCTTCGGCGCGCTACGTAGGTGCGCTCGAGATTCTCCTTGTTGAGCGGCTTCCCATCCTGGAGCAACTCCAGAACCGCTTCGGCCAGTTGGGTTCCGGTCGTCCAAGCTTCGTCCACGCCCGATCCGGTAAGTACATTGGTGCTTCCGGAGCCTTCTCCGATGCGGGCATACCCGTCGCCCACCAGCACTGGCTCTCCGCGGCGTCCAGACTCCTGCAACGACTTCGCACCCCACGACCGCAGCTTGCTGCCTTTCAAGTAGCGCCAAAGGTAAGGATGCAACATGAAATGCTGCAGGTAACGATACGAGGTCCGCATCGGGCTGCCGAACCATGACGGCACGAAGATCCCCACCGTCGCCATGCGCTCCGGATGCACGTACAGGAAGCCGAAGATCTCCGGCTCGGGATAGCCGAACGTGTGAATTACCGTGCCCGGCTCGAGGCGCGTATCTTCAGGCAGATCGACCACCATCTTCATGCCCAGCGCCCATTCCTGGTGATGATGACCGTCGGGGAGTCCGAACTCCTCGTCCAGTTGCCTCCCCACCGATCCGACAGGCCCATCCCCGACCACGGTCAATGCGGCGTGAATGTCCATGCCCGGCATAAACTGAGTTTCCGGCCGGCCGTCGCGGTCGACCCCTTGGTCGCAGAGACGCACACCATACACCCTGTCATCGGAATCGATCAGCGGGCCCTCGACGGGCGTGCCCGGCCAAATCTGCACCGTTCCGGACATCGCCAGCTCCGATCCCACAAATTGCAGAAACTGACCGAGGGACATCACCATCCCGCCGTGCTTATGCAGGAAGGTGGGAACGTACGGCAATTCCATGCCATAGTCGCACTCGAAACCGAGCACGCGCAGCAGGCGGTCGCCGATCTTCAGCGTGTGGGAACGGCGGCTGGCGCCGATCGGATCCAGCAGGTACACCAGCTTCTCATCGATAACCCGAGCCGCCATGGGGATCTGACTGGGCTGCAGATCGGGCAACGTGGCCCGAATCCCTCGCGCCCTGGTCACTACACCCGAAACGCCGAACGCGATGTCGTCGGCGCGTTCGTAGCAGGCCACCTGCAGTGGGAGCCCCGGATTGGCCGGGCTCTCCACCTGAGGCGTTCCATCCGGGTTCATCAGGCGCCGCGAAAGAGTAGTCAGAAAGCCGGCCGTTGCGGGACCGAACCCCACGCACACGATGTCGAGGTCCATCGTGGGCCGCTCCGGCTGTTGCGCCGGAGGGTGAGGCTCGTTGGGAAACAGATCGCTCATTGGGGGTAGTCCAATGCTTCCGGGATCATGACCTTGGTCAGCGCCTCAGCGGCACGGTCCTTCGCGAGTTGCGACCCGGTGAGACAGCCGTCCATGCGGACGCGCAGGCGCGAGAACTGATCGAGACCGTCGAACCGTACGCAGGGACCGGCTTTGGGCGTGTGGGTGCCATCGCGTTCCAGCACGTCGGTATAGCCGCGCGCCAGGCTGGCGATTCCCGGGATGAGGGATTCCAACGCGTCCAGATCGTCTGCCTCATAGCACGTGGCGCAGCCTTCCGTATCCCACGCGGGATGGCGGTTGTAGCCGAAGACCAACTCGGCGCAGACGCGTCCCACTTCGCCCGCGGCGTGCGCGGCGTGCACGTGGCAGAGATCGGTGAGGAAGGATAGCAGGGCGGGCAGACCCTCCGACAGTGCAGCGCTCTCCGGACCTTTCTTGCCCAACTCCAACACGTCGAGAATCTGGTATCGCGAGGAGAGCAGCCAGCAGAGCGCGTCGGCGAGAGGGAAAGTCACACCTTGCCGCGAACCTTGATACAGCTTGGCGCCGTCGGCATCGGTGCCCTTTTGCAGATGGTGGAGCGTCCAGAGCCACATCTGCATGGCCGTGGCGAGCGCGCAGGCGCCCGTTCCCGGGTGATCGTTGGCGATCAAGCGCATCTCCCGGATCCACTGTTGAAACTGCGCCAGGAACAGATCGTCAGTCATGGTGACGCTGAGTTGGCGGCGCTGGACGGCTTCGGGGCCCTCGTAGGTGGCCTCCAACTGCGCGTCCATCCACTTGTGGCCGAGGAAGCCGGGGCAGTCTTCGGTAATGCCGTAGCCTCCCATCAGGCTGACAGCTTCGCGCATCATGCGCGCGCCGTGTCCGGTGTTCCAGAGTTTGCAGGCGGGGCAAAGAACGTTGGCAACCGCGTCGAGTGTGGCATACGCGGTGAGAACTTCGTTCTCAGGGGCCAAAGGATAGCTCGCTTCGCTAGCGGGGGCCGGGGGCCTGGGGTCGAAGGCCGGAGAATGGCTCGCTCCGCCCGCGGGGAGCGGAGATTTATGCAGGACGTCGATTGCCTGCTTTTGGATGGCGCGCATTGCCTTCAGGGTCGCGCTGCCGGGTTTGACTCCGCTGGATTCGAGGATTCCCACCTTTTTCTGCTCTAAAGGATCGAGAAGATCGAATATTCTGGCAGCTTCGAATCCGAGGGATGCGCTGGCCTCCCCCGTCGCCCAGACGTCGACCAGGCGGTGAACCACGTCCTGCTTGAGTTGCAGGCCCAATTCGTAGCGCGGCGATCCGGGTGTGGCGATGGAACCGCCCCGGAATCGTCCACGGCCATAGCGAATCACCGGCTCGACCGCACTCAGCAGCTTCGCCGACGTCATGATGGCGACCGTGACGCGCGTACGCCGGAAGACCGCCTCGATGATCTCGCCATGACTGTAGCGGGGCACTACCACTCCGTCCTTGATGGTGTAGCCGCCGATGATGCGGCTCGCCGGGACGCGCAGACTGAAGATCGGGTCGCGCGTGGACGAGAGCTGGTGCACCAGTTTGCGCGTCGGGGTTCCGCGGTCGAAGGTGCCGGGGTCGGTCTCTTCGAGAATCACCATGCAGCTTCCCTTAATGCGCGGGTCGTCCGATTCCACGGCTGCGGTGACGAAGTTGGCAAACCCCATGTTGGTAATAAATCGGCCGCGCTTGTCGACCTGCAGCATGGGCTCTTCGCCGGGCTGCCACTCCGCGACTCGCACCTTGCCGCCCAACATGCCGGTCTCGACGCCGACGTACGGAATCGGCTCGGTCAGGCAGAAGGCGCCGCGCCATGGTTTGCGGTCTTCGCCCGGTTGCGCCGGAGCGCAGCGGCTCATGTAGTAGTCGCGCTGCTCGGGAGTGCCGCGCTCGTGAATGGGCGAGAGGGCCAGGCATCCGGCCAGGCTGCCCGTCGCCGCACCCGCATCCACCCACGCCAGTTCGAATGCCACCAGAGCCAGAGCGAGATTCTTCGGACCCTCGAGAAAGCCGCCCTGACCGGGATCCATAAATACACCGGTGACTCCCGATTCGTCGAACGCCTGTAAGAGGGCCTGCTTTTCGGGTGTCCATTCGTGCGTGTTGCGTGCACCTTGTGCCACCAGCCGGGCGACGGGTCCGCGCGCCACCGCCCGCACCGATTGCACCAGCATCTGCAGATCGTAACGGTCCGCAAAACGCCACAAGATCTGCCGGACATCGTCGCCGGGCAGCGCATGCAAGTAGTCTGTCTGGGTTTCCGTGCCTGCGAGTGCCATAGAGGAGAAATGCAGCAATCCGTCTGCCAGTGCATAACCCCATGGAAAATCACCACGCCGGAAGTACCTAAATGCGTGTTTCAGACCTAAAAGTGCTAAATTTGCCCCACTTGGGTTAGTTACCCACGGCACAGAGCGCGCTAGAATCGAGCAGAGTTGGTATGAACGATCAGGTGCGCACGGTACTTCGCGAACGACTCGCCGAGCTGGGCAACTCGGCACTGGGCTCCAGCGATTCGCTTCGCAGCGTCCTCTCCGGCACGCTTCCCGATGCGACGCCGGAAGTCGATGCACTGGCAGTCGCCGTGGACGCGCACGTACCTTTGGAATTGAGGGATTATTCAACAGACGCCGAGGCGCGGATGGCGCTCGATTCCAGCATTCTTCATCTGGAACGCGGCCTGCGGGTCGATAGGCCCTCGGCAGCCTGGGCCGTCCTTACCCTGGCCTCCGCGACGGGCCACATCACGGACGAGCAATTTCACGATCTGCTCGCCAAACTGGGCGGCGAGCCGTCGGTGCCTTCGGGACCCATGCCGGTTGCGGCGAACGTGGCGAGCCAGGCGGAGGTCCCGGCCAGATCTTGGACAGCTCCAGACAGACCACCGGAGCCGCCAGTTTCCACGCCTCCGCCACCACCTCCGCCGCCCCCAGTGCGGCGTGCCGCGCCGCCACCGCAGGTGACGCGCGTGAAACCTCCACCACGTCCAACGAAGGCCCCGCCCGTTCCGGCACAGCAAGCGGCCTCGCAGCCGAAGCAGGTCGGGCTCGGCTGCGTGATCATGGTCGCATTGGCGGTCGGATTTTTCAGACTCGGCATGCATCAGTGGCAGTCTCACACGCCTGCCACGGTCCCAGTGCCGCAGACCAGTCCCCAATCCACCGGGACGGCCCCTAAGCCCGTTACCGATCCGCCAGTGGAAATACCGGTCGAACCCCCGCCTCCACCCGGACCTCCGGGGACGGAGCCGCAGCGCCCCACCCCGCGTAAGGTGGACGTCCGGGTTCAGGTAGAAAAGCTCATCGATCAGCCGCCGCCGAAGTACCCGCCACTAGCAAAGCAGGCGAGAATCCAAGGTGTGGTGACGTTGAAAGTGCTCATTGCGGAGGACGGTACCGTCAAATCGGCCCAACTCGTGTCGGGGCACCCGCTGCTGGCACCTGCAGCCTTGGATGCCGTAAAGCGCTGGCGCTATCTGCCCACATTGGTGGACGGAGTACCGGTCGAAGTGGAGTCGGAAGCTGACGTCAGTTTCAAGCTGAATCAGTAACGGTACTTCGGTCTCTGAGTCGACGCATTGAGCCGCGGCGCTCCTGGGGGTCCGATGTTTTTTCGAGTTGGCTGTCCACTCGCCGCGTGGTTGATGCCAGGTTCTGGCCGTAGATTTCGATCCATGTTCCAGGAGCAACAAGGCGTCACCAAACCCGAAGCGAATCCGGCCGCCCGGCAGTTTTCGTTTTTTGGTTCCCTGAACGCGGCGCAGGTCAGTGGCGCACTGGAAGAAATCCGGCGGCCTGCAGTTCGGCCTTCGCGCGCTGCAGCGCCATGGCATCGGGGTAGGGTCCTACCAGCACGCGCAGACCGTCGGACGCACTTTTGATGAATGCCGGAAATCTCTTGTCCTTTAGCTTCCGAAGTGTGCGCTTTGCCAAGTCCCGGTCGACAGTGGCAACCACTTGCCAATAGAACCCAGTCGAAGCTCCTTGAGGGTGAGTTTCCCTGGAGGGCGCGGCCACCGGGGGCGTGGGCTTGGGCAACGTGGCGGCTGGTGGCTGGGCACCCGGCGATGGATTGCGTAGTGATGACCGCTGAGCCCTCGCCGCCATCTCGTCCACGGTCACGTGTCCTAACCACACCAGGCCCGCGATGTACGATACCAGCACTAACCCACAACCGATAGCGATCAGCCTCCCACGCCGGGAACTGGGCAGAGGGATCAGGAGGAGCCGTTCGCGCCAACTTAGGTGCCGGTCCACCGCGCGATCGGACGGCTCCGCCTCGGTGCCCTCGGTGAGCTTGGCGGGACGGAGCAGGTACACGAACTCGTCTCGCGGAAAAAGCCGCATCCAAGCCTTGCTCCATTGCGCGAATCGCTCCTGGATACCGGCGTCGTTGATTTTTGGCGTGGAAGCGTCCGGTGCGACGGCACGGGGCTCGTTTTGTACCGGAAGCGGTTCGGCGGCGACAGGCTCAGGGACGAGATTCTCTGCGGGCTCCGGTTGCATCGGCTGTTCCTGCTCCGACGTAACCACCTCAACGGGTTTGGAGACGTGACTCTCGCGAGCCGTGCTCACCATCGACTGCAAGGCCAGTATCTCCGGCTCGCCGGGGTCAAGCTGAAGAGCGCTCTCGAGGATTCTCGACGCATCGTCGAACCGCAGAACCGCCAGCTCTTCGTGCACTCGCTCGGTCAACATCCGCAGTTCTTCGCAATGCTGCAGTTCTTCGCAATGCCGCCGTTCCGTTTCCGCTGTCTCCACCTCGACGCGTGCCCGCTCCTCCTCCGCCGCCGCCCAATCTGCCAGCTCCAGAGCCGCCCGATTGTGCGGCTCGATCGAGAGAATGGCGGCCGAGGCCCTGGATACGACCGCAAAATCACGGTGCTCTGCGGCTTGCCTTGCTTCCGCCAGGAGCGCTGCGATCTGCCGGACTCGCTCTCGTCCCGCCCGTGCCGCAACGAGGCGCGCGTCCAGATCTGCTCGCAAATCCCCTGCCCCGTCCGTCGATAGCAGTTCGCGGACCGACTCCAACCCCGCGATCGCTTCGTCGAAACATCCCCGCTGCAGCAGTTCCTCCGACTCCCGCACTGCCGCCTGAACCACCGCGATCTGCCGGACTCGCTCTCGTCCCGCCCGTGCCGCGTCGAAGCGCGCATCCAAATCAGCTCGCAAATCCCCTGCTTCATCCGTCGATACCAGTTCGCGGACCGACTCCAACCCCGCGATCGCTTCGTCGAAGCATCCCCGCTGCAGCAGTTCCTCCAACTCCCGCACTGCCGCCTGAAAGCGTTGCTCGAGAACAATTCTGTCGCGCCGGCATTGGATCTCGCGGCGCAGTTCGTGACTCCTGGCATGGCTCGGATCCGCCTCCAGTGCCCGCCACAGGCTCTGCTGTGCCGATGCCAGGTCGCCGCCAGCGAGCCACCTCTGCGCCTCCTGCGCTTGGCAGTCCGCGTGATTCCTGCGGAGCTGAGCTTCGATCGGGGCGAGGTCGAATAGCAAATCCTGCAGGCTTTGGTAGCGCTCGGAAGGACGTTTGGCGACGGCTTTCAGGAGCACCGAATCCAACGGCGCGGGATAGTCGGCGATCGATTCGCGCAATGGTGTGAGCTCTTTGTTCGAGACCAGATTCATGGTCGCGACCGGATTGGGAGCGCGAAATGGATGTTCGCCGCAAAGCAGCTCGTAACCGAGCACTCCAAACGAGAAGATGTCGCTCACCGCGGTGGCGTCCTCGCCGGCAAACTGCTCCGGCGCCATGTAGAGCGGAGTGCCGACGAGCACACCGGTGGACGTCTGCCGCGACAGATCCGGATCGGCCATGCGCGCGATGCCGAAGTCGAGGATTTTGACCGTACCGTCGACGACCTGCATGACATTGGCGGGTTTCACGTCGCGATGGATGACGCCATTCTGATGCGCATACATGAGGCCTCTGGCGATCTCGGCGAGGATCGCCACCTTGTCCAGCAGTGACAGAGGTACCGCACTCTCGATGACTTCGCGGAGACTCCGCCCGTCGAGTAATTCCATCACCAGGTAAGGCGCGGCCTCGTGCACGCCGAAGTCGTAGATGGTGACGATGTTTTTGTGTTTGAGCTTCCCGGTAGTGCCGGCCTCGAAGCGGAAGCGGGCGAGCATACTCGGGTCGTGAACGGAGGTCAGTAGCTTGATCGCGACCTCGCGGCCGACCAGCGGATCCCACGCGCGATAGACGGCTCCGAAACCGCCCTTCCCAATTTGGCCTCGGACGAGATATCTGCCGAGTTCTTCCATTGCAACAATTCCGCAACATTATACTGCAGCGACCAGGGAACTCATCCTCAAGGTAGGATATTGAGATCCCCGTAACGATACGATTCAGGAGGCCCAATCGGATGAACCGTAAGAGAGTTAGTGTTGGCGTCGCGGGTGTCTTCGCGGCCTGCGCCTTTGCCTTTCAGACGCCACCGGCAAGCGTCCCGGCAGATCACCTGTCCGACCCGTTCGCCACCGGCTGGATGCTGGTGGACACCAATGGCGACGGGATCGCCGACTTCATCGCCGGGAAGGTGGTGGTGCCGACCAATCCGAGCGCGGTGGAGAACGCGGCGGCGGCGGATCTTGCGGCGCGGTTGGGCTACGGATCGACGGGCTTGACGATGCCGGTGGTGGTGATGGCGGACGCCAGTCTGGGTAACGCGCCGCGAATTCAGGTCGAGAAGGCGCCGTACTCCTCCCGCGAGTTGGCAACGCTGGCCACCCTGCTCGAAAAGCAGGAAGGCGGGGTGTTTCTCTCGGAGGGAAATCTGGCGATCATCGGAACCGATGGCGACGGGTTGCTCGCGGCCGCGGAAGGATACTCGGCACGGGCTCCCTATCAGTGGCGCGTTCCGGGCGACAAATTGACAGCCATCGCGGAGGCGGTACGGACGGCGGCTGCCGACCCCTCAGTGCAACTGGCCGGCGTGACCTACGTAAAGGGGAAGGCGGGTATTCATCGCGCATACGTGCGGGGACGAGTCACGTTCACGCCAGCGATGCTCAATGCGGCACTGTCCCAGCCGGCTCTGTCGGCGGTGCATGAACTGGTGGTGTTGGGGAGCGCCGCGCCCGTATCGGCGGTGAGTACGAAGCCCGAAGCCGTGGCACCGGCACCAGCGGCTGCCAACCCTACAGGACGCGGCGGCGACAATGCGGCTGCGGGAAATGCGCCAGGAGGTGACGGCGCGGCCGCGGGTGGCGGCGGGGCTACGAAGCTCGATCTCGCAACGCTGTACACCAGCCGGGGACTCTTCACCGGAGCCGCCCGCATGCCGTTGCCTTCGACTCTGAACGGACATCTCTATGTGCCTGCGGGCGCGGCCGGGACCGCGATGGCTAATCTCGCCGCACGGATGGGCATGGAGACCACCGGCATTAATCTGCCGCTGGCGACTCCCGTCGACACGGCCACCGTGCGCGATGTGCGCGCGCAGGCCGTGATTGCCGGCGATTCCGTACTGTCGCAGGAAGTCGAGAAAAAGCTGACGGTGTCGGATACGGCCGCCGCGCAGGCGGAGACGCCGCTCACCGCGGGAGAGGGCGAACTGCGCATCGTCGATGACGCATTCGGGCGCCGTGCGGCGGTGTGGGCCCGCGGCGACCAGCCCGGTTCGACGGCGGCGCTCGATCTGCTGGCGGGCCATCTCCCCAATCTCTGGGAGCCCGGAAAGCAATATCTCTCGGTCGAAGAGATCCGCTACGATCTGCATCGCTTCTTTTCGCGAAGGTCGGGCGTCGGACAGGCGTCAGTCGGGCTGTATCTGCTAAATCGCTGGATGAAGGGCATCGATAGCACGGGGATCAAGGATGTGAAGGCCGAGTTGTACGTGGAGGTGGCCGATCCGCGCCTCAAGGACTTCGTGAAGACCGAGGTCACGGCCGACCTGCACACCGACGCACAAGTGGAAGCCTCCAGCCTGCGCGCCGGGTCACGATGCTGCCAGCAGGATCCCGTGCTGCATTTCCGCGCTCCGGGAGTACCGTTCCAGCAAGCCGCGCCCGATTTCACCGAAGATATCGTGATTCCATGGGAAGGCAAACGGCTGGTGGACGCCGTACGGCGCGCGTCGCCGCGCATCGCCGCGGGACAGCCGGTGAATCTCGTGGCGCGTGTCAGCGAGGGCCCGGAGCAGCGCCGCAAGCTCGAAATCCAGTTGCGCGAGATGCTCACCAAGGCGGGCGCGGATGCTAAACGGTTGAACGTCGAAGTGCTGTGCTCGTACAAGCAGGGGTATAGCTGGCTGATGGACGAGATTGCGCCGCTGCTGGCGAAGAAGCCGGTGGCCACGATTCAGATCGATTTCGCGAAGAATGTCGATACCACCGGGGTGCGGGCGATGCATTCGGAGGCGCGCTGGGTGCAGGAACTGTACCCCGTCGACGAGATGCTGGCGCGCAAGCTGAATCTGCCGCTCGAGAAGATCTCACTGCACGAGATCGAGGAGCCGCCGGCGAATGGCCCCACCTATCGTGTGCATGCGTTCGACACGGCGGGGAAGGAGATTCTGGCGCGCGACTTCAAGGTCGCAGCGGTGATGCAGCCGTACAACGGCGTGATTCCGCGCTACGAACAGGTGCAGGTGGCAACGGGGTGGGTGCGGCTGGAAGCGGGCGCGAAGGCCATTCTCGATGAGCGCGTGAAGACCGATATCGAAGAGTTCTGGGACCACTATCAGAACAAGACACTACCGCGCGTCTATCAGTTCGTGATGGCACAGGCGCACGGTGAATTGCGCCCCGAGTTTGCGCCACCGTTCGACACGATCAAGCTCGACATCCACATGAGCGAGCCGGACTACAGCCTCGACCTCGACAAGGAGCGGATCTCGTCGCTCGAAGCTTTGCAGGAGGACACCTTCTACTCCACGGGCGTGTTCTTCAGCATGATGGGCGACCTGGAGAGCGGGCGTCCGATCAACTACACGGGGCGGATCATTCCGATCGTGCACGGCTCGGAGGACGGCAAGGACGGGCGCGTGCATATCGAGTTTTACGGGAAGCCGGCCGCGAATCCGCTGGTGCGTCTGAGTTGGACCGACGCCGAAGGCAAGCACCACAAGCAGGAGCGGAACCTGCCCGCCTTGACGGGCGAGATGCAGCCGCGTCTGGTCCAGGCCCGCGTCAAGGCCGGAGGGCCTGGCGCGGAGCGATTGCTGTGGACGCTGCCTGCCGACTTCTCCCCTGACCAGTACGAGGACTGGCTCAAATTGGAGGGCCAGGACCAGGTGGATCGCAGCATCCTCGCCGTGGAGGCGGCACGCGGGCAGTTGCACTGGCTCGAGCAGTTGCACGCCGCCGGGCTGTATCGCGACGAGGTGGCGTATCCGCACCTGAAACAGATGGCGGTGGAGTTCGAACTGCCGCTCGAGACGAACAAGCTGGAAGGGCCGGCGGCGCGCGAGTTCGTGAGCTTTGCGGTGCCGGCGCCCGCCACTCCGCGGCCGATGATCACGGAGGTGCCGAAGATCGAAACCACGCCCATCGTGCAGTGGGACGAGCCGATCAGTCCTGCCGAGAACGCTGCTATTCTGGCGCGGCTCGCGACGTTCCCAGGTGTCAGCGTGTACTGGATGGGCCGCAGCTATCTGGGTGAGAACCTCTGGGCGGCGGACGTGACCTTGCCCACACCGGCGGTACTGCGCTCGTGGGCCAAGGAGAGCACGACGAAGGCTGTGATCGTCTACTCTGGGCGGCAGCATGCAAATGAGGTTTCGAGCACCAGTCACATCAACAAGCTCGCCGAAGAGCTGCTCACCGACCCGGCTAAGCACGACCTGCTAAAGAAGGTGAACGTGGTGCTGCATCCCATCACCAATCCGGACGGCGCGCAGCTTTCCGTGGATCTGGCGAAGATCACACCCGACAATCTGCTGCATCCCGGATATCACGGCACGTTGAGCGCGGATGTTTCGACAGGACAGGCCGAGACCGACCCGATATACCCGGAGTCGCGCACGCGCAAGCAATTGATCGATGCCTGGCTGCCCGACGCGTTTCTGAATCCGCACGGATATCCGTCGCACGAATGGGTGCAGCCATTTTCCGAGTACACGGGTTGGGTGCAGAGCCGGCAGGGCGCAAATTCCGGGCGGGCGTGGTGGATCCCGCGCGGCTGGTTCACCAGCATGGGATATTTGCGGGACGAAACGCACCCTTACAGCAAGACTGTGGCGTTTGCGATTCAAGATCGGATCGTGGAGGCGGAGCGCAATGTTCCGGGACTACTGCCGCTCGAAGAGCGAATGAACGGGCGCTATGAGCGCTTCGGCCAGCGGTGGCAGCCGCGCGACATGTTCCAGCCGATCGTGAACGGAATCCGGATTTACATGTCGTTAAAGGGGACGGCTGGGCGCGGTGGCGCGGCGGGCGGCGGTGGGGAGGCCGGAGCGGCAGGTGCAGGCGGTGCGGGCACTCCCGGGAGCGGCGGAGTGGGTGGCTTGTCGGCGGACATCACCTGGGACGCGGCCTACACGGAGGCTCCGGACGAAACTGCGCACGGCGATTACATGAAGCTGATGGCGTCGGCAGGCCTGGCGTTTGACTACGTACATCTGCATTATCTGGCGGATGGCGATCTGCGCATCACGCGGACCGAGCGGGATGCGGGTGGCACGGTCACGTTGCGGGTGGAACGGGCGCGTCCAATCCTGCCGCCCGGAGTAAAGGCGTTGCCGGCGGCTGCGGCGCAATAAAGCAGGATTGAAGGCAGGGGTTAGGGGTTGGGGGTTAGGGGTTGGGGCTCCCGGAGCGTCGGGTGACGTCGAAGGTTGTCGAAGGTGGGGTTCCGTCCGTTCGCGCGGGTCACAATTGCTGCCGCAGCGCAACCCCCAACCCCCAACCCCCAACCCCCAACCCCTAACCCCCAACCCCTAACCAAACCCCCAACCGCTGCTTTCCCGGTGGGCACGTAGTACACTGAAAATTCAAGATGATGAAGTGGTTGCGGCCGATCGTCATGATGGCCCTGTGCGCCTCTCCGGGCTTGGCGGTCGATTGGAAGGCCCTGAGACCGCAAGGGTGTGTAAGCGATTTCGCGGCGGTGGTCGACCCGCGAACCAAGACGGAACTGGAGGCCTACTGCCAACAGGTAGAAGAGGCGTCCCACGTCCGCATCTCCCTCATCTCCATCGCTTCGCTGGAAGGAGAGCCTCTCGATGATGTCGCCCGCACGATCTTCCGCGCCTGGGACGACGGCGCACCTGCTAGAGGCGACACGGCAGCCGCCAAAGACCAGCGAGTCATGGTCATTGTGACCGTCAACGACCGGCACGATTGGGTCGGAATCAGTTCCGGCCTGAAGCCGGAATTGGGCGACGATCTCAGCGGCCGGATCTTGCGGGAGTCGCGGGCCGCGCTGCGCAAACGGGATTACGGCGAAGCTTTTCGCGCTGCGGCGGAGACCATCGGCGAGACCTCCGCAAAGGTGCGGCATGTCCCTCTGCACGCGAGGATCGGGCGGAAGATTCACTGGTCGCCCGCCGATGCGATTCCGTGGATCGCGATCGGTGGCGCGGCCGTAATGCTCGCGGTGCTGATGTGCGCGGGAAACCCGAAAGGTTACGGCGGATTCGGGGGACACGGGCTTCTGCCCGGCCTGATACAGCGCGGGAGCATGCGGAGATCCACGTGGGGCAGCAAAAGCAGCGGCGGATTCGGGGGATTCGATTCGGGCGACTCCTCGGGCGGCTTTGGCGGCGGCTGCTGCCGCGACTGGTAGGATTCTTCATCCATGGATGCACTGCTCAACCAACTCGTGGACCGGCTTCAGAAGGCCTATGGCGAAGGGCTCGTCTCAGTGGTGCTCTATGGATCGGGTGCGGCTGATGATCACCAGCCCAGGTTCTCGGATCTCAACGTGTTGTGTGTGCTGAACCAGGTCACGCGGCGGGAACTGGCTCTCGGCGAGGAGATCTTCGGCTGGTGGCGGGAGCGAGGCAATCCCTCTCCGTTGTTGATGACGGAGGCGGAAATCGCGGATTCGACAGACTGCTTTCCAATGGAGTTTCAGGACATCCGGCGCTATCGGCGGATTCTGTTCGGCAAGGATGTGGCGGCCGATCTCGCGGTGGACGGGCGATTCTATCGCGCCCAGGTGGAGCACGAACTGCGCGCGAAGCTGCTGCGATTGCGGCAGAAGGCTGCGAGCATGATGACCGACCCCGATCTGCTGCGGCGCCTGCTGGCCGACTCGATTTCCACTTTCTGCGTGCTGTTTCGCCACGCTCTGGCTCTGCACGGCCGCGATGTGCAGCCGCGGCGCCGCGACATCATCCAGGCTGCCAGGGATCATTTTGCGATTGACGCGTCGCCGTTCGAAAGGCTGCTCGACTTGCGCGAAGAACGCATCAAGCCGCGCGACACCGAGCCGGTGGCCCTGCTGCCAGCCTATTTGCAGGGCATCACCCTGGTGATCGATGCTGTCGACCGGCTGGAGAAATAGTGAGATCCAGCGTCAAAACCGCCCTGATCCTGCTGCCCGTACTGTTGGCCGCGACGGCTGCGGCAGGCACTACGTTCGTACGGGTGCGGGCGGACCTGGCGCAGCAGCGCGCGGCCATCAATACCGAATGGACGGAGGTGGACGAGGCGCTGCAGGAACGGGCGGAGCTGGTCGAGAACCTCGTCAACGCGGGACAGAAACTGGCGCCGATCGGCAGCGATGTGATGACTCAGGTTACCGAGGCGCGCAAAGCGGTGACCGGCGGTCCGGGGCCCGACGACAAGATCCAGGCGCACCTGCGGCTTTCCAATGCGCTGGCGAAGGTGCTGCTGGAAGCCGAAAATCATCCTAACCTGCGCAATGACGACGCATTCCTGCGGCTTCAGGAAGAGATCCGTAACAGCGACGACCGGATCGCCGAAGCACGCTTGAGGTACAACGACTCGCTGGAGCACTACAATGCGCGCATTCAGAGCTTTCCACAAAACCTGGTGGCGCGGATTTCCGGGTTCCGGCGAAATGACGCGTATTTCCCAACGGAGCACTTTTGAAATCAGATATGACGGAAACATTTGCAAACTACATCAATGGCGAGTGGGTAAAGAGCGGAGCAGTTTTTGAAAACCGCAACCCGGCGAATACCGATGAGCTGGTAGGCAATTTCGTCAAGGGCAAGGCGAAGGACGTGGAGGATGCTGCCGAGGCAGCGGCTGCCGCACTCCCCGGGTGGTCCACGATGACCGGCCCGGCGCGTGGCGCGATTCTGTATCGCGCGGCCGACATCCTGGATAAGAAGTTCGAGCAGGTGGCGGCGGACATGACCCGGGAGGAAGGCAAAACCCTGCCCGAGGCCAAGGGCGAGGTCCGGCGCTCTATCAACATCCTGCGTTATTTTGCGGGCGAAGGTTCACGCATGCCCGGCATGCTGGTGCCTTCGGAACGCGATCGGGTCCACATGTTCGCGCTGCGCAAACCGATCGGTGTGGTGGGGTTGATCACTCCGTGGAACTTTCCGAGCGCCATCCCGGCGTGGAAGCTGGCGCCGGCGCTGATCTGCGGGAATACCGTGGTGCTGAAGCCGGCCTCGGCGGCTCCGCTGAGTGCATGGCGGATCGTGGAAGCACTGCACGAAGCGGGCATTCCCAAAGGCGTGGTCAACTTCGTGGCTGGGTCCGGCGGCGAGTTGGGACAGGCGCTGGTGAGCGCGCGCCCGTTGAAGGCAGTGTCGTTTACCGGGTCGTGCGACATCGGGAACTGGTTGCATGGGGAGGCATCCAAGCGGCGGCTGCGCATTCAACTGGAGATGGGCGGCAAGAATCCGACCATCGTGCTGGGGGATGCGGATTTCAAGTCGGCTGTCGAGAATGTGGTGAACGCCGCGTTCTTTTCAACCGGACAGAAGTGCACGGCGACCAGCCGCGCGATCGTGGAAGATTCCATTTACGACCGCTTCGTCGAGGCCGTGGTGGAACGTACGCGCCGCCTCAAAGTGGGCAACGGCATGGAAGCTGGAATCGATATCGGGCCGTGCGTCGATCAGGCGCAGATGGAGACGGTGCTGCGGTACATCGAGATCGGGCGGGCGGAGGCCGGCAAGCCACTCTGTGGCGGCAATCGCCTGGCCGAGGGAGCGCTGGCGAAAGGCTATTTCGTGGAGCCCACGGTGTTCGCGAACGTCGAGGAGAAGCATACCATCGCGCAGGAAGAGATCTTCGGGCCGGTGCTCGCGATCATGCGCGCCAAGGACTTCGAGGATGCCATGCGGATTGCGAACAACATTCCGTTCGGCTTGTCGTCATCGATTCAGACCACCAGTCTGTCGCGCACGTTTGAGTACATCTACCGCGCGGAAGCGGGGCTGTTGACCGTGAATCTGCCGAGCGCGGGCGTGGAGTATCAGTTGCCGTTCGGGGGCTCTAAGGATTCGAGTTTCGGACCCAAGGAGCAGGGGCCGGCGGCGATGGAGTTCTACAGCGATTACAAGACCGTGTACCTGAAGTACTGAACGGGATTCTCAATGCTTTTAGGACAAATCAAATCGTCGAGCGGCGTGATTGCCGCTTTGTTTGAGAACGGACTGGCCCGGCCGATTCCGGGTCACAGTATGCTGGCCCTCATCCGACGGTCGGAAGTGGAGAAGATTCCGCTTTCCAAGCTTGCGGCCGACCTCGCCAGCCGTCATGGCGAAGAGCAAGCCCCGGTGTTGCCGATCTCTCCGCCCGAAGTGTGGGGCTGCGGGTGTACTTACGAGACCAGCGCTTCCTTCCGTGACGCCGAACACGGCACGCGCGAGGGCATGTACGCGTACGTTTACCGCGAAGCGCGGCCGGAGATCTTCTTCAAGGGCACGACGCGCGTATGTGTCGCGACGGGGCACACCATCGGAATACGCGCCGATTCGAAATTCACGGCACCCGAACCGGAATTGGCAGTCGTGCTGGGCACCGGCGGCGTCATCGCCGGATACACACTGGCCAACGACGTATCGGCATGGGACATCGAGCGGGAGAATGCGCTATACCTGCCGCAATCAAAGACGTATGACTGCTGCTGTGCGCTGGGACCTGTGATGATTACGGCGGACGCATTGCCCGATCCGTACAATCTGGATATGACCTGCACCATCACGCGTGAGGGCAAGGAGATTTTCTGGGGGAGTACCTCCACCTCGCGCCTGCACCGGCGCGTGGAGAAGCTGGTGGAATATCTCATGCGCTCCAATCACGTGCCATGCGGAACGGTGGTCTTGACGGGCACCGGGATTATTGTTCCGGCCGAAGCGGCTCTCGCTCCGGGGGATGTCGTCAGCATCAAGGTGGCGGAAATCGGCGAACTCGTCAACGGCACGGTCATAGTGGAATAGCACCGTGCCTGACGAAAGGCTTGTGCAACTGGCGGCGGACCTGTGCATTCCACAGATTCGCCGCCACATCTTTCTTTGCTCCGACCAGACCAAGCCCAAGTGCTGCGACAAAGAAGTCGGGCTCGAATCGTGGGACTATCTCAAGCGCCGGATCGCCGAACTGGGGCTCTACGACCGGGTTTATCGGACGAAGGCGAATTGCCTGCGCATTTGCGAGCGTGGCCCGATCGCCGTGGTCTATCCGGAAGGCGTCTGGTACCATTCCGCGCGGCCTGAAGTGCTCGAGCGGATCATCCAGGAACATCTGATTGGCGGGCGGGTGGTGGAGGAGTTCACCTTCGCCAAGTCGGAACAACTACCTGCCCCCGAAACATCTGCCTGAACTTCACGCGCACGGCTCGCAATGTTGTCTCGATGTTTGCAGTGGTTTAGCGTGAGGGAGCGAACTCGTCCCGCCCTTTCCTGGCATCCTGCCGGTCTACTTTTCGGCACTGTGCAGTAGTTGTGCGGCCCTGGTGAAATCTCCGGAGTGGCCAGCACAACCCCCCGCGGTTCACCAGTTCGACTCTTCCTCATGGTCGAACACTCTCGACTGGAGCACCTCCATGGCTGCCACGATGCGTTCGACCACATCGTCCGTTTGCGCCTGACCGGCAACCACCGATGCGATCGCGGTCCTTTGCGAATTGAGGTTCTCCTCGATTTCGTGCATCCGCGTGCTCACATACTCCTGCTGCACGGTTTCGTTTTCACACAGCACGTCCATCCCGTCTTTCATCGCGGCAATGCGCGTATCAGTCCCTTCGATCTTCTGTTCGATCTGTTCGACGTGAGCCCTGATTCGCTGGACGACGGTGTTGTTGCTTTGCTCCATAAGAGCGGTCCGCCCTTGTGCCGCGGCCAGTTCGGATTCCACGTTCGACAGTCGTGCGCGGAGCCCGCTGATCGTGTCAGCGGATGCCTGCTGCATTTCGATCATGGCCTTCTGGTGCGTCTGGAGAAGCAAAGACATGCGCGCTTCGAGTTGCTCTGTCTCGGCGCGCAGCGCCGCCATCACCCCCTTCTGCAGGGTTACACCGTCGGCACGGGGTGCGGCGATGGCGAGGATCCTGAGCTCCGTGATGATCTTTTGCATCCGTTGGCAGCGAATCTCCGGGTCCCTCGCAATGCAGTTGCTGATCAGGTGATCGACGGGGCTTCCCGAGGGCGGCGGAGCGGACAGGGTGAGCGACTCGACGAGAGCGTCGGCGTCATCTCCGTCGAAGGCGCGGAGGCCGGTCACCATCTCGTATACGATTGCGCCGAACGCGAAGATATCGCTGCGGGCGTCCGGAGAGTGACCCTGCAGAATTTCCGGGGCGGTGTAGGGTGTGATGGCCGCCGGCTGACTCGGCTCGCCGATCAACTCCAGGCCGGTGGCGGTAATAGCGATATTCGACGGAGTCAGGTAGCCACAGGTGTGTCCTGAGTCGTGGAACTGACGTAGCGCGTCGGCTAGCATCAGGGAGTAGCGCAACGCTTTCGATAAAGGAATTGGCCCTTCGGCCAGAAGCTGTCCGAGAGTGACAGTCAACGAATCACTTGTTACATTCACGTCGAGAGCGGTCATCTTTGATCCTCGCTGAGGGGTCCGTGGACCCTTCTGAACAGAGTCAAACAGTTTGTATGGAAGGGTACAAGTTATCCAAGGGCCACCAGTCGGGACTATGGGGACTGGCCTGAGTACCAGCGTTACGTACTGGTTATTGAGGTACCCAATTAACAAATATATCTGGATCTCTGTTTCTGGAAATGGGAGGCGCTACAGCTGTTCTTGAGGGGATTTCCGACAACGGAAATCTGCTGGAGGACATACGAAACGGCTCATTCCAAGGCTGGAACAGGAGCCAGGAATGATGCCCCCGAAAAGACTCTTCAAGCAGCTCTGTTGGGGAATTCTACACTTCTAACCGCAAAGGCCAATTCTGCGATCAAGCAAGCCTTCCGTGCGAGCCGGTCCTTCACATCGCTGACCATGTCCTGGAACTGGGATTCGGCTGCGGCGCGGCGGCCGAGACGTTGCAGTTCGGAGCGGTGGATCTCAGTTGCGTTCTCGCAAATGCCGCTCGATATCCGATTTAACAAGCTGTCACAACCCCGTCTGATTCTCATCTGTCGCCTCCCGGAGCATCCTTTGCTAGAGTCCTGAGTGCCAACCGGCATGAACGCCTTTGTTCTACTGGTTCTATTATCAGAACATTGTATGCAAAGCTACAGTTCTGCAAGTGCTACGGAAGTAATGGTACACCCAACGAAACTTCAGGTACCTGATGCTCTCGTCGGTTCGGCCTCTCACGGGAAATCACGGGCGCGTCGTGGCTCGAAAGCGAGCCGCGTGCCTAGCGAACTGAAGACCTTCTTAAGCACAACTGCTGGAAACTCCATACACGTTTGATCGGCCTTTTCAGTTCTTCTCAATAGAGAGGAAATGAACGGTCTCACATTGCTGGCCAGCGTCACGCCGTTTGATGAACCGCGGGATCGCTCGGGGGTACTCGATCGGGCCAAAGCGGGCGATCTGGGAGCCTTCGAAGAGCTCATGCGACGTTATGAGCGCATGGTTCTGGTTACGGCGCTGCGCCTGTTGGGCAGCCTGCCGGATGCGCAGGACGTATCCCAAGAGGTGTTTCTGAAGCTGTATCGGAACCTTGGAAAACTGGAGTCGTCGGGCGCATTTCCAGGGTGGCTGTACCGGGTCACCGTCAACACTTGTCACGATTGGCGCCGGCGCTGTCCGGCGTCGTTATCGATGGAGGATGCGGGCGAGATCGCGTCGGGGGAGGCCGACCCGCAGCAGCAGACCGCGGCAGGGGAACGCAAGCGAGCACTCGAAATGAGTCTGCGCCTGCTCTCCGCAAGGGAGCGGGAGGCCCTGGTGCTGCGGGATTTGGAGGGGCTTTCGACGGAAGAGGTGGCGCGGGTGCTCGGATCGACGGAAGCGACCGTGCGCTCGCAGATTTCCAAGGCGCGGGTGAAGGTGAAAGGTTTCGTGGAGCGCTACTTCCGGAGGCGTGTATGAATTGCAAAGAGTGGGAAGATCGGATCGCTCTCTATGCTGGAAGCGACTTGCCGGCGGCAGCGGGGGCGCTCGTAGAGCAGCATCTTGAGGAATGTCTCGGATGCCAGCTCTTCGCGAGCGGGCTTCGGGAGGCGCAGGCATTTCTGGCGGAGTGTCACGAAGAGGTTCCGGACGAGGCGCACTTTGCGGCGGTGCGGGCGCGGGTGGTGGCGAAATTGGAGCGGCAGCGCGTGCCCTGGTGGCAAAGAGGTTGGGGGTATGGCTTCGCGGCGGTGGCCGCGCTCGTGGTTCTGCTCCTGGCCGGCAAGGTTCCGACCGCGGACGTTCCGTCTCCCCAGGTGGCGATGGCGCATCCGCCCGCGCCTCCTCTGGTGGCCCCCGTTCGGGCGAAAGTTCCGGAAGCAGGGCGCGCTGCAGCGAAAGGCTTCGCGGGTGAGCCGGTGTTGATTCGCATCGTGTCGAACGACCCGGACGTGGTGATTTATTGGATTGCCGAAACAAAAGGAGAATAAGATGAAACGACTGTTACTGACCCTGATTTTGGCTGCGGCGCCCATGCTGGCACAGCCGGCGCAGTCCTTGAACCCCGACGAGAGAGTTCAAAAGCTAGTCACCGTTAAATATATCGACCCGTTGACCGTGCGGCGCTTGCTCACGAACTTCGGTGTAGAGATCCAGGTGGACGAGCGGGTGAAGGTGGTGGCGCTCACCGGTACGCGAAGCAGAGTCACAACCGCGGAGGACGCCATTCGGCAGCTGGATGTGCCCACTGCGGCCCAGAAGGATGTCGAACTCACGGTTTTCTTTGTGATTGGCAGCGACCAGGCGAATCTGATGGGCAATCCGATACCGCAGGATCTGCAGAGCACGGTGGCGGCCCTGAAGAGCACTTTTCCGTTCAAGACCTATGTGCTGTTGGATTCGCTGGCGTTGCGGGCCCGCTCCGGCGTGGGCGCTGAGAGCACGGGGCAGGCGGGCGGCAACCGCCTGACGCAATTCCGTGTTAGCTCCGCGAATATTGAGGGGGACGGAACCATGATCCGGCTGGACCATCTGCACGCCGGTCTGCGAATTCCGCACCAGTCATCCACGACCAAGAGCGATTTCATCGACACCGGGATTTCTACGGACGTAGTGGATATCAAGGAAGGGCAGAAACTGGTAGTAGGCCGCAGCAGTCTGGACGGCCCGGAAAAGGCCTTATTTCTGGTATTGATCGCGAAAATCGTTAACTAAAGTAAACTGCAAAAGTCCCGTTTCACGTGAAACAAGTCGACATTGCTTCACGTGAAACCGGATCATTTGATCCTCTCCTCCTATTCTGCCGCGGTCGATTCTGAGTGCGTAACGCTTCCCGAAATCAATGGGTAAGCAGATGGAGAAGGGAGTGCCCGCGAATCATGTTGTTTCCGCGAACTTATGCATTGGTTGTCGCAAAGGGTGGCTCGAAGCTGATCGAGGGCGAGGCGGCGTCCCCCACGGTCGCCGGCAGGAATTCGCACCGGGTGCGGGCAGATGACGGAACGATGACGTCAACCGCCAACTTGGCGGTCTATCTGGAGAGACAGCGACGTCGCCGGATCGCTTGCTAACGCGCGGCTCGCTACGAGCCACGACCGTAAGGGAGTGTTTCTTGCCTGAACACGAGGCCGTATCAACGAAACGACGTCGCCGGATCGCTTGCTGACGCGCGGCTCGCCACGAGCCACGACCATAAGGGAGTGTTTCTTGCCTGCATACGGGGCGGTATCAACGAAACGACGTCGCCAGATCGCTTGCTAACGCGCGCGGCTCGCTACGAGCCACGACCGTAAGGGAGTGTTTCTTGCCTGAACACGAGGCCGTATCAACGAAACGACGTCGCCGGATCGCTTGCTGACGCGCGGCTCGCCACGAGCCACGACCGTAAGGGAGTGTTTCTTGTCTGAATACGGGCGGTATCAACGAAACGACGTCGCCAAATCGCTTGCTAACGCGCGCGGCTCGTAAGGCCCCGGAACGCTTGCTGCGCGTAAGACGATCTATTTTGAGTGAGCTTCCTCATGGCGGCTGATCTAACCGACGGAGTCATTTTCCTGCGGCCGCTCTGCCTGGACGGAAGCATCGAAGCCAACCTTGCAGTCCTTTCTAAGCGAGGCAAGGTGAACGTCTCCTACAGTGTCTTTCCGGTCTGGAGGGGAAAGGGCATCGCTGCTCGGGCCCTCAGAGTCGCTGAAAAGCAAACTTCGCCTTCATCGGCGACTTTGACGAGCCCGAGGGTCGCATGATCCACTTAATAGGAATCTGAGGTAAAGACTTGACGTTTAATACGCCATGGAGTTCGCGATGAAACCGATTACTTAATCCTCTCGTCCTTTTCGACCTTCCCGTCGCGAACGTGAATTACCCGATGCGCATGCAAGGCGATATCGTGCTCGTGCGTGACCAGCACAATCGTATTCCCCTGCTGATAGAGCCGTTCGAACAGCGCCATGATTTCGTTGCCCGTCGCGGTGTCGAGGTTGCCGGTGGGCTCGTCCGCCAGCAGAATGGAGGGATTGTTGACCAACGCCCGCGCAACCGCCACACGCTGCCTCTGTCCGCCAGATAACTCGTTTGGCTTATGGTACATACGCTGCTCGAGATCGACCTGTTTCATAGCCAGCTTGGCTCTCTCGATGCGCTTGTCGGAGGCCATTCCGGAATAGATCAGCGGCAGTTCGACATTGTGCAGCGATGTGGCGCGCGGCAGCAGGTTAAAAGTCTGGAATACAAAGCCGATCTCTTTGTTGCGAATGCGCGCCAGCTCGTCATCGCTCATTTCGCTGACCAGATTGCCGTTGATGTAGTACTGTCCTTTGGTCGGCGTATCCAGGCAGCCGATCAGGTTCATCAGGGTGGACTTGCCGGAACCGGAAGGACCCATGATCGCGACATACTCGCCGCGTTTGATCTCGATATCGACACCGGAGACGGCGTGAATCTCCTGGTCGCCCATCACATACGTCTTCCACAGATCGTAGGTGCGGATCACAATCCCGTCGCGCTTGAGTTGCTCGCCGCGCTGAATGAGTTCCTTTTCTGCTACCGCTGCCATTCGGATAACTCTCGTTTCTTAGGACTTTTGATCGGTGGTGGTGGTGGTCTTATTGTCGACCTTTACCGTGGTCTCGTTCTTGATAGTCCGGATCACCTGGTATGTTCCGGTAATGATCTGATCCCCGTCTTTCAAGCCGCTGGTCACCTCAATATCGGTAGCGCCGGTGATTCCCGTCTCTACCTTCTGAAAGACCGCTTTATCGCCATTTACGACGAACACGCCGGTGATTTCTTCCTTCTTTGCCTTTTCCGCTGCCGGATCGAGCTTGGCAGGCGCCTGGGTGGACGCTGCGGAGGTCCCAGCCGGTTTCGCCTCGAGATCACCCTTCTGCCGGACGGTCAAAGCCTGAATCGGTATCGTTAAGGCGTTTTGACGGGTAGCTGTGGTTATCTTTGCGGTGCAAGAAAGTCCCGGCCGAATCTCATCGGGGGGATTGTCCATGGCCACGACCACCTTGAAATCCTTGGCTTCCTGGCTGGAGATCGCGCTCTGGTTGGCAGCCACGCCGGTCGAACGCAGGATGGCGGTGTTGCCGATCTCGGTGACGTGCCCCTTGAAAGTCTTGTTCGGAATCGCGTCGATCGTAATGTCTACCGGCTGATCGAGCTTCACGTTGACGATGTCGGTTTCATCTACCTTGACTTCGGCCGTGATCAAGGACATGTCGGCGATCGTCATGATAAGCGTTCCGGCCTGGTTCTGAAGGCCCGGAACCACCGACTCTCCGACGCGTACGGGCAGGTTGGTGACGACCCCATCGAGAGGAGCGAAGGAACTGTGCTTTTCGAGAACGTCCGCGACCATCGTCAACCCGGCCTTTGCCTGGGCAATGCGGCGCTGCATCGACGTCAGCGTAGCAGCCTGCTGCTCGCGCTGCGCGCGTGCCTGCGTGATGCGCGCTTCCGACTCGCGAAGGGTCGCCAATTGCGCCTGGTAGGTGGCCTGTTTCAACTCGAAATCCTGACGGGCCATCAGTTGCTCTTTGAAGAGCGACTCGGCGCGGTCGAGGTCGGCCTTCATGCGTGCCGCGTCCGCCTTGTCCTTGTCGAGTGCGGCTTCCATCGTCTTCAGATTCTCGTCGGCTGCTTTGAGGCCGGCTTCCGACGCGCTCGAATCCGCTTCCGCCGAGGCTACGGTGGCTTCAGAGGATTTCACGTTGGCGGCGGGCTGCACATCCTCCAACTTCGCCAGCAGTTGGCCCTTGCGGACCCGGTCGCCTTCCTTCACCGGTAAGGAGGTAATGATGCCCCCCGCGTTGGCTCCGATGTTGATGTAATTCTTAGGCTTAATTTCGCCGGATGCGGTCACCTGGCTGGTGAGAAGTTCCTGCCGCACCACTTTGCTCGTCTGCACCGTGACGATGCCCCGCTTGCTGTAGGCAGTGCTGGCGAAAACGCCGATCCCCAACACCAGTACCACCACAATGGCAATAATAACTTTCCACTTCGTCTTCACGACGCAAAACCTCCCCCCAGAGAATTCACCTGTAATAGACGCCGATTGGTGGCTGGGAGTTCAATCCTTATTTTACACCTCGAACTCCGTTGATTGCGGGAAGCGTCCTAAAGATAGACGCGTGCAGGATGTTGAAATTAGCGGTCGAAGTCAAAGCTGTAGGATTCAGTGAGAAACCCGGTCGTGAACAGGGCCAGGAAACCTAACTGTCAGCCAGCCTTTGGCTCCGGCCGACTTGGACTGATTCACAATCCGTTTGGCTCGACGTCCCCTTCCAATGCCAGCCGGATCGTCCAAGTCCTACCAAGCGGGGTGGCCGGTCGTCAATCTACGGCTGCCAGTTGACCGATTCAGGCGCTGTATTTTCGCATTGGTTGGTCTCGGTAACTCCGCCGGAGAGCTGTGCACAGGCTTGCGAAACGGCAGTTCGGAGGGCGTTCTCGCGAGTTCTGGCCGAAGCGCGGCGGCAATCGCGCTGCCCCTTGAATACCATGCAGACTTCGCAGCTCACTCGCTCGCCGCCCATGCTCGAATAAATCACAAATCCGACCACGAGCACGCAGAACGCGATGGCAATCCACACCGTCTTCTTCACGCGAAAAAATTCCCCATCTTGCGAAATTTGGCGTAGCGGTGTGCCACTAACTCGTCTCCCGTCATTCCCTTCAATTCATCCAGGCGGCGGATCAATTCCTGTTTCAGGAACTCCGCAGCCGCGGCGGGGTCCTCTTGTGCGCCGCCCGGCGGCTCGGGCACGATTCCGTCAATCAGGCCGAGTGAATGCAGATCCTCAGCGGCCAGACGCAGCGCTGCCGCGGCCTGCTCAGCCTTGCCCGAATCGCGATAAATAATCGACGCGCAGCTTTCCGGCGAAATCACCGAGTACACGGAGTTTTCCAGCATGAGCACGGTATTCCCGACCCCTAAGGCGAGCGCGCCGCCGCTACCGCCCTCTCCAATACAGACCACCACTACCGGCACGGGTAAGCGCGACATCTCCCGCAGATTCCGGGCGATGGCCTCCGCCTGGCCGCGCTCCTCGGCGTCGATCCCGGGGTACGCGCCGGGCGTGTCCAGGAGCGTCACGATGGGCCTTCCGAATTTAGCCGCCAATTGCATGGCGCGCAGGGCCTTGCGATAGCCTTCCGGCTTCGGCATCCCAAAATTGCGAAAGAGCTTCTGTTTGGTATCGCGGCCCTTCTGCTCGGCAACCCACATCACGGGGCGTCCCTCGAACTGTCCCAGACCCGCCACAATGGCCGGATCGTCGGCGAAGTTGCGGTCGCCATGAATTTCCTGAAAATCCGTCACCAACCTTTGGATATAATCCAGGGAATGGGGGCGCTTTGGATGGCGGGCGAGCATAACCCGGCGCCACGAAGGATTATCTTCGGCGGCGGGCTCGGTCGAACCCTCTGCGTTTACGTCGGATTCCATTCAACACATCTTATCAGTGCCACGGGTATTGAGCGGCGATGGAACGCCGGGCGTTCGGAAGAACCCGGCGAGAACTCTCGATCCAAGGTCAAAGGTTGTGAATCGAACGCTTGGAGCGGCTGCCCATCTTGTTATTTCCCAAGGGGGAACCGAAACTCAAAAAAGGAGGGGAAAGAAAATGTGTGACTACTCGTTGATGTGTGTACCGAACAGGTTGGCTCAGGAAGGTGAAGACCTGGTGGCCCATCGATTTCCCACCGGCTCGCTCGGGTTGGCGTCACCTGCGGATTTGAAACGTGTCGCGACCCCGCCTGTTGCGCAACGTAGTTGGTGGAATGCAGTGAAGGAGTTTTTCAATCCTGCGCACGTTCCACCCGTACCGGCCGTCTGCATCCCACCCGGCTCGCGTTTGGAATTGCAGGATATTCCAACACGCTTACAGCGCGATCTGGGGTTAAGCGCGGTCGAAATGGTAACTTTCACTCAGATCTCTTCAGCCGCCAACAGCTATCGCGATGCGGTTCGGTTTTCGAACGGCCGTGAAGTGAGGCTCCAGGAGCTCCGGGAAGGGCAGCGAGTGAAGGTGCTCGATTTGAGCATGGCAGAGGAACTCGATATCGAGAAGCTGCGCGAAGAGATCGCCGAGGTCTCCTACCGCGGCCGATGAACATTAAAGGGACAGGAACGGCCGGCAGGCGCGGCCAGATTGGGCCTGAAGAGGCTTTAGCAGACGCGTACTAACTCTGAATTCGCGCCATCATGAAGATCGCCAGCGTCCGAGCCTACCTGCTGTCCTTTCCCTTTCCGGAACCCATACGGCTGCCGTTCTACGGTGGCGAACGATCGATCGTCAAACGCGATGCGATGTTCGTCCGCGTCGACACAGACAACGGGCTAGTCGGATACGCACCAGGGCCAGGCAGCGAGTTGGCCTTGCGGGCGATCCAAAATTCGATTGCTCCCTTCCTGACAGACCGCGTTCTGGCGGATCCTGACGCTTTGCGTGTCCAGTTCCTCGAAGGTCCGGGAACGGACCCCGAACTGGCCAAGATGTATTGCTGCGTAGAGATCGCGCTATACGACATCGCCGGCAAGGCGCGCGGCTTGCCGGTGTCGGAGTTGCTAGGCGGACGCGTGCGCGACAGCATTCGCGTGTACGGCAGCGCCGGCATGTACATGCCCCCGGAGGCTTACGCAGAAGAGGCGGCCGCGATTGCGGATTTGGGGTTTCGCGCTTACAAGATGCGGCCGGCCCTCGGGCCCGAACGCGACTTGGAGGCCGTGCGCCTGATGCGGCGGGCCGTGGGGCCGGACGTCGACCTTATGGTGGATGCCCACACCTGGTGGCGGATGGGGGACCGGAGCTACAGCCAGTCGACCGTGGAGCAGATGGCCACCTCGATGGCGGAATACAGCATCGCCTGGCTGGAAGAGCCCATGCCGCCAGACGATCACACCGGCTATTTGCGGCTCAAAGAGAAGGACATCGTTCCGCTCGCCAGTGGCGAGCACGAACCGAATGAAGAAGGGTACCTCGACCTGATCCTGACAGAGGCCGTCGATTACGTGCAGATGGACGTCTGCTGTCAAGGCGGCTACAGCCAAGGCCGGCGTATCCTCTCGGAAATCGCCCGGCATGGGCTGGGTTTTGCGTTTCACAGTTGGGGGACTGCTCTGGAGTTGGTTGCCGCCGCGCATCTGGGGATCTGCTGGCCCGGATACGTTTGCGAATGGCTCGAATATCCCTGCTACTCCTCTGCGGGTCGCGCGGGCATGTACCCGTTTCCGCTGGCGGGGGAGATTCTGAAGGAGCCGCTCGAGCTGAGCGACGGGAATTTGATCGTGTCACGGAAAGAAGGGCTGGGTGTGGCTGTTGACGAGTCCGTGGTGGATCGGTATCCGTGGATCCCTGGTCCGTGGTCGTACTTCCGCACCGACTCGCCCGCGGAGACCCGTGCGGTCACGTCGGATCACAGCGTGAAGTGGGAGAAATAAAGTGGCGCAGACACTCCTTGTCTGCCGTCTCGACACTTTTGTCGAGACATTTCGAGTGCTCACTAAACTCACGCGTCGGGATCCGCTACCCAAGGCGTCGAATGACAAGAGTGTGTGAGGCAAAACAGAAGTGTTTGCGCCACGTGCGCCACTAGCGGCGCACACGTTTCGCAATCGCGGCGAATTCGTTCATCATGCCTTCACGGGCTTGCTTGAAAGCCTTCGCGTCAGGCTTGCCTGATTTTAGATAATCCAGCACCATCGACTCCGCGGACGCCAGTTCGGCGGCAACTTGCGGCAGATCCGCGGCGATCTCAAGCGGAATCGTCGTTACGCCATTCACATCCGCGTGGAGCAGATCTCCGGATTGGATGGTCAGACCGCCCACACGCACCGTGCAGCCCAGATCGACGATGTGGCTCCAGCCATGCGAGCAGATTGCGCCATTGCTGAAAGCCGCAAAGCCGATACGCCTCACCTGATCGAGATCGCGCGCCGCTCCGCTGGTGATGAGACCAGAGGCGCCGAATGCCTGATAGGTGGTGCACATAATCTCTCCGAAGGTAGCGGCGACCGGAGGATCGTCGAGGTCCTGGAAAACAACGATAGGTGCGCCCGGCAGTTCTGAGAATCGCGAGACCTGCTCGTCGAGCGAGCCGTAGACGTCGCCCGAGCGGCGAGGTAGAGCGCAGCGCATGGTGGCCGTCGATGCGTAACCCACGATGGGAGGCATCTCGGGGAAACAGGCGCGAATCCGCCCATCGGTGTAACCTTCATGGCGCGGGCGAACTGAGAACAGTTCGATCGCGTTCGAAATCGTAGGGGTGTCGTACTGTGCGAGAAGTTTCAGGTCAATGGCCATGGATCGCCTATTTTAGCGACGTTCTCAAGAAGTCGCGAAATCGTCCGATAAGTTCGGACATGCAGATCAGTGCAATCGCGCTCCAAGGTTTACATCAGGCGCAGTCCGAGGTGGAACAGGCAGGCGCACGAATCGCGTCGTTAGGAGCGGATAGCGGGCAGACGGGAGCGGTGGACTCGGCGAGCTTGAGCGACACCGCCGTCGCCCTGCTTGCCGGGAAAAATCAATTTGCGACCGATTTGAACTTGATTAAAGTGGGTGAGGAGGTGCACAAGCAGACTATTCATCTCCTGGCGTGAGGGATCGCCCCTAGGCGAAGTCGCGTAGTACTAGCGGCGAGACGGTTCCTGGAACTCCGCGTGGTTTCCTGCGTCTATAGAAGCAGGAGGATGGGCTATGAGCAGCGCAGGAGACCGATTACGACTCGGTGAGGCGATTCTGGCCCTGATCGAACAGAAACGCACCGAGACGGGTGACGAGTTTCTGGGAGCCGATATCGAGCGACTGATTCTCGACTCGCAAGTTCGCGACCTCGAAGCTGAGATTTTTGAGAATCCCGGAGCGATCGAGCCTTGGCTCGTGCGCCGTCGCCGCAACGGCATGAGTTGAAGCCTCCGCGCGTCGCTGCGTTCCAACCGCACAGCGACGGAACATACCAAGCGTTTGTACTCGGTACCAACTCGATTTTCAACGCAAATCCTCTCAATGCTGACGCGCTGTTTGGCTGACCCAGCTATGCAGGTGCGTGACACGCTGGCACGAATGGGGATCAGTCTGTCCTCGGCGACAGCTCTTCAGTGCGTAGCTTTTGTCTGAACACCGCCTCTGGAAAAATTTCTCGCTGGATGGTGACTCGCGGGAGCTGCTCCGGAATTCGATTACGGTTCGGTTCGATCTCGTCTTTCTGATGCCTCACCACGAACTTCGGGTCCCGGCGATCGAGCGCAATCTTACGCCAGCCGCCCAGTGATACACCTAAAAGGTCAGGTTTCCCTGGCTCAGGAATTCGATTTCCTGTGGCCGTCGTCCTGCGCTCTCGAATCCCGGAAAGCCACCCCATTCCAGTGCCAGCCGCAAGTAGTCGATAAAGAACAGCCCGTGGCGCTCGTTTTCTAGTAAGGCATCCATTCCAACGCACGGGAGCGTGATCGAATATGACCGATTGCCGGGTTGCGTCTGGCAGATCGCAGCTGGTGCGACCTCCGCCACAAAAGGACGTCCTTCGATTCCCACTTCCGGCGGAGAGGCGTCCCAGGCGCGCAGAACTTGTGAAAACGGTACGATTACGAGCGGGTCAGCGAGCAGGGTTCCGTCGCCTGGCGACAAGATGGGATGCTTTCCGGCGAGCGTTACAGAGCCGACAATTTCGTACCAGGCGCGTAATGAGAGGGGCAACGCTCCAGCATCTCTTTCCAGCCTTCTCAAATGTGCGCTTCTCTGCTCGGGAGGCATAAGGGGAGCGGGGCGCTCTGGGGTATTGTTCAGCCACAGATTCCAGCGCGCCACGTCAAACGGTATCACTTTGTCTGTTTCGCCCAGGTCCGTCTCGAACTCATATCCGATTTCGCGCAATCGCTGAATTATGGTGGCGATGTTCTGCCGCACGCGATCCATCGTGGCGTAGGCTACTGCCAGAGCGTCGGCAGCATATTGATCTTCCCGGACGCGGGCACCGATGGCGCCCAGTTCCTGCCAGACCTGCCGATGCTCGCCTGCCAGATACCGCTCGTAGTAAGGCAGGTGTCCATAGCCACGCAAAACCTCGATCTTCTTTTCCGCGCCTTCCGGCAGAGCCACCTGCAGCGGATTTCTCGGTTTGCGATGGGCTACCGGCCGGCGCTCGCTTTCATACTGCTCCATCCCGTAGATCTCAATCAGTGCCTGTCGCACCTTGGGATCCTCTTCCGCTCGGATCGCTGAGGCTTTGAGAGACTCCGGATGCCGAATCGCCTCCGGCGGTATCCACGAGCCATGCCACGCGAACAACTCCAATCCGTTGCGAGAGCTCACGGCGGGTCCGATATCGCTGTGGAGCCGGCCTTCGCTGTCGCGGCGCGCTTCCCGCGGCCGGTCGCAGAGGACGGCCGCATTTGCGAAAGCCCACCACGGACCGCAATGCTGCACGGTGCGGCAAAGGCCATCGTAGACCGCGCTCGCCTGGTCTCCGCAGATGCTCAGAAGGCAGTCGTGCCGAAACAGGAGTGCCCATCGATAGTCGTCGTAGATCGGTGGCAGGTGCCCGATCCCGAAATGACCTGGAACGCCCGGGCCGGCAGCGCGCTCAATAATTCGCACGAGTTCGTAATGAGACGTGATGGCCCTGCGCCCGACTACCGCGGCAGCCTCCTCGATAACCTCGTAATCGCATGGCGGGTCGTACTGAGCGCTACGCAGAACGGCTTGCAGTCCGTCCTCGCGCGGCACAGCCACCATGAACCCGATACCGAGGTGCTGCTTCGACTCGTAGCGGTTCTGGCTCTGCTTGGGACCGATCACCCGCCGTACCTGCTTCCAAGCGCGCAGCCCGAGCTGATGGCGGATCCGGCGTTGAAGCTCCTCGCGGCGCTGCAGCGATTCGGGCGGCAGCATCCAGTTGGACTCGTCGTAACCAGAAAGCTGCTCGGTCACCAGCAAGGCCTCCATCAGGTCGTCGCACCAGAGAAAAATCTTCGGTTCCGGCACGCCAGCGGCCCGATACGTGTACCGGACGCCTTCCTCGGCCTGCTCGCGATTCGCTGGGTTGGTGCTGAAAATCCAGTCCAGCCATCTGGTTTGAGCGGACTTCACTGCGGCGTCCTGTTGTGGCGTCAAGGAAGGCACCGTGTTGCATCCAATTCGGATTACATCTCGATCGTACAATTGCGGTGCGGGACTGGCCACCAGCGCTGGCGTACGAGCGGCCGCAGATGATTCGCTCCAAACTCGTCCCTCAGCCGTGCGTTGACCCGCTCACTCATGGTCCGGGTCTTATCGCGCTCCTGTTCCGCCCAGGCAAGTTCCGGCATTGGCGTCGTGGGAACCACCTTCGGTGATCGCGACGCGCTGCGCGGTTGTGTTTCGGGGCCGCGCTTTTGCAAGGCATAGCTCACTAGCGGACCGCCACGGGAGCCCAGCTTATTCTCTCGCCAGGGCGCACCGAACCACATCGGGCTTTTTGGCGATCACGGTCAGGTAAGCGCGCGCCGTGGAATCCGGCCGCCGGCCGCCTTGCTCCTATTCCTGCAAGGCACGCTTGCTGATCCCATAAACGCGCGCGAACTCGGCCTGGGACATCTTCGTCCTCAGGCGGATCGCCTTGACATCCACAGGCCGCGGCCACACTTGCTCCAGTTCGATTTCGCTTTTCTGATGCGCCACAACCAATCTCAGCCCTTCGATCAGGTCCGCACGAAGGCTTGAGTTCTTCTTCGGAGTCTCTTCCGGGCGATCCAGCGCAATTTTGCGCCGCGCACTCGGCCTAAGCTGGGCGTCTGGCCGTTTGGCTCGTACCCGCAGAGCGCCTCGATTTCGTGTAGTGGGTTTTGTTTTCTTGTCGGCATGCGCGCGCTCACGGCGTCTGGTATCACGCGACTTGTGGCTGCTCGCTCAGATAGCTGGTAAGCTCCTCTACCGATTCTGATCCGATAATGCCTGCGGCCTGCGCCCTTGAATTTGGCATTTGGAAGACCGTGACTTCGGTGCTCTCCAATTGTTTCCACTACCGCAGCGCGGTACTCGCGCCACCCGCCCTCGCGTGCGAGCGAGACGAGCCATCCGGCACGCTATTCTAATACCTGTGAGCGAACTCGACCGCCGCTATGAGTGGTGAATCACGCCGCGCTGCCTGGTGGGCCGATCCGGCGGCTGTCGTCTCCCTGACTGTGCTGAATCTGGCCGTCTGCTGGCGGCTGTTCTCTGCCGAGTACACCAACCACTTCGACTCCATCGAAGGCTCGTTCATCGCGATCGCCCGCTACCTGTCCACGCATTGGGGAGACTTCTGGTGGTTTCCTCTGTGGCACTGCGGCATGCCTTACCAGGACACCTACGTGCCGCTATTCCACCTGGTGGTCGCCGTGACCACGATGCTGGGGCATCTCTCCGCGGCGCGCGCCTATCACGCGGTCACTGGGGTGACTTACGCGTTGGGTCCCGCCACCCTCTACTTGCTCGCGGCACGACTGGGTGTCCACCGCGGTGCGGCATTCCTGGCGGCGCTCTTCTACTCATTGTTCTCTCCCTCCACGCTGCTGATGCCCGATATCGCCCGCGATGTTGGCGGCTTCTGGTATTCGCGCCGACTCCAGGTGCTCACCATGTACGGGGAAGGGCCTCACGTCACTGCAATGACGCTGTTGCCGATCGCGATTCTCGCCCTGCAACGTGCACTCGAAAAGCATAGCGGCCGGGCGCTGGCCCTGGCGGCGGGCACCATTGCGCTCGTGTTCCTGACGAATGTTCCCGGCACCATGGCGTTGGCGCTCACCGTGTTCTGCTGGATCTGCGCACAGCCTGCGGGTATGCTCCGGAGAGCATGGGAGGTCGCCGCGGCGGCGTCAATATTTGCCTACGGTCTTGCCTGCTACGGATTGCCGCCTTCCAGTTTGGGGACGGTATTCGGTAACGCCGGCCCCATGCATCCGGGCTTCTCACGCAGTCTGCGATATGGCCCGGTGCTCCTGATACTGGTATTTCTCGTGGTCGCGGGCGTGGGGTATCTGCTGGCGCGCACCCGGGCCACGCTCCCCGTTCGTTTTGCCATTTTGCAGCTCGGATTAATTGCCGCGCTGGCGATCAAAGCGAATTCACTCACCTTCGAACTGCTCCCGCAGGTGGGCCGTCTTCACCTGGAGATGGAGATGGGCGCTTGCCTGCTGCTCGGCATGGCACTTTGGCAAATCTATACCTTGATCCCGCGATGGATCCGGCCCATTGTTTGTGCTCTCGCGCTCGCGCCCGCCGGCATCCAATTCGCGAATTACCGCTGGCGCGCCGAGATCGATATCAGCTATGCAGACGTCACTAAGCGCTCGGAATACACGACGGCGCGTTGGCTCGACGCCAATCTGCCGGGCCGCCGCGTCTACGTCGCGGGATCCACATCCTTCTGGTTAAACGCCTTCACCGACACGCCGCAATTGGTCGGGTGCTGCGAGCAAGGCCAGGCGAATCCGCTGCTCGTGGAACTTCCGTTTCTCATCGACTACGGAGTAGAGCAGCGGTACACCGAGCAGTCCGTGGCCTGGCTCCGCGCCTTTGGCGTGCAGGCGATGGTGGTGAATGGCGATACCAGCACCGACGTGTATAAGGATATTCACTCCCCTGAACGATTCGCCGCCTATTTCCCGATCCTGCACAGGGAGAACGGCGATACTATCTACCGCGTTCTGCCGGAAGACGCCTCTTTGGCCCACATCGTCCGCGCCGGGGAGCCGGTGCCGATTGGCGCGCCTCATGTCGCCGGCATGAATCCCTCGCCGTATGTTGCCGCCATTTCCGGCCAGTCGCGAGCACCCGCATCCTTCGAGTGGACCCGCGGCGACACTGCCCGCATTCGCACCACGATCCATCGCGGAGACCTGGTCTCCGTCCAACTGCCGTGGTTCCGGGGCTGGAAGGCTTCGATCAATGGGCAGAGACAGATCATCGAGCGCGACGGTCTCGGCTTCCTCGTGATCCATCCGCAGTGCCAGGGCGACTGCGAAATCGCGTTGCGATGGACCGGCCCTCCCGACCTGCCATTCGCCGCCCTCATTTCCCTCGCGTCGCTGGCGTACGCCATCTGGCTCATGCTGGCCAAATACAAAGTTTCGTTGATACCTCACAACGAGCCGCGCGCGTAAGCAAGCGACGTCCCGATCGCCCCCAAATCACTCCCTCACGGTCGTGGCTAGTTGCGAACTGCGCGCAAGCGTGTCGTCAGCGAGCCGCGCGCGTAAGCAAGCGATGTCCCGATCGCCCCCAAAATCACTCCCTCACGGTCGTGGCTCGTTGCGAACTGCCCGCAAGCGTGTCGTCAGCGAGCCGCGCGCATAGGCAAGCGATGTCCCGATCGCTCTCAAAATCACTCCCTCACGGTCGTGGCTCGTTGCGAGCTGCGCGCAAGCGTGTCGTCAGCGAGCCGCGCGCGTAAGCAAGCGATGTCCCGGTCGCCCCGAAAATCACTCCCTCACGGTCGTGGCTCGTTGCGAGCCGCGCGCAAGCGTGTCCTGGGTCAGCGCTCCGCGCGTGAGCAAGCGGTCTGGGGATGCGTCGGCAGGCTTCGAAACCGCGGATTCCGCCAAAATGGGCTCCAGCGTGTCAAAATGATCGATTCACGGGCATAACTACTTTGAAGTCTCCCTTCCAACTTTCTAAGCGAAAGGAAATCCTGCTGGATTTCCTGATCGTGTTCCTGTTCGCCGCGGCGTTGATCCGTCCCTATTTCAAAGCTAAGTACACAGACAAGTGGGCGTCTATTGAGAGCACGTTCATCGCCGACGCGCGTTTTCTGGCGGAGCATTGGCCGCATCCGCAATGGCAGCCGCTGTGGTACACCGGCACCCGTTTCGATTACATCTACCCCCCGGCGCTGCGCTACGGAACGGCAGCGATCTCTAAGGTCACTGGCTTCTGGCCGGTGAAGGCCTATCATTTTTACACTTCTTTCCTGTATGCCCTGGGCATCGCGGGCGTGTTCCTGTTGATGCGTGTGGGGACGAAGTCGCGAGGCGCGGCCTATCTGGCAGCCATAGCCACCGCCACCATGTCGCCGATCTTCCTCTTCATGCCGCGGTTCCGCGGAGACGCCTGGAAGCTCCAGCCGCAGAGGCTCGGAGTGCTCGTGAAGTATGGAGAGGGGCCGCATATGAGCGCTCTCGCGCTGATCCCCATCGCGCTCGCCTTCGCGTGGCTGGCGTTCGACAAGCGGCGCCCATGGGCTATCGGATTGGCCGCGGTGTTTTCGGCGGGAGTGGCGGCCAACAACTTCTACGGAGCAACAGCGCTCGCTACCTTCTATCCCATCCTGGTGTGGAGTTTCTGGATCACCCGCCAAGACAAGCAGATCATCATGCCTGCCATCGCCATCCCCGCAATGGCCTACGGACTTACCGCGTTCTGGTTGGTCCCCTCGTATTTTCGGGTCACCGCGGAGAATATGAAGTATGTCTCCGAGCACGGCACCACGTGGTCGATCTGGGTTGCCGTGGTGGTAGCGGTTACGTTCGCCGTCATCTCAGATAAGTTCACCAAGGGACGCAAGGAACTGACGTGGCCCGTGTTTGTGATTGGGAGCGTGGTGTTCTTTTCGCTGAATGTGCTGGGGAACTTTTACTTCAATTTCCGCATCTCGGGCGAGCCCACACGGCTGCTGCCGGAGCTCGACATGATCTACATCATGGCCGTTGTGCTGTTGCTGCGTTGGATGTGGCACCGTCCCGGTCCTGTGCTGCGGAGTGTCGCCGTCATCGTGGTGGTAGCGGCGTTCTATACGACGAAGGGATACATTCGCCACGCTTGGCACATGTTCCCGCTGTGGCCCGACTACCAGAGCCGCGTGGAGTACCGCGTGACCGATTGGCTCTGGAAGAATATGCCCGACGCGCGCGCCTATCCCACCGGCTCCATCCGCTTCTGGTACGACACCTGGCACGATCTCGCAGAAGTGGGCGGAGGCTCGGAGCAGGGCCTGCTCAACAGCCAGGTGGAGCCAGCGCAGTGGGAGACGAACCTCGGCCCGAAGATCGAGCCGACCATTCTCTGGATGCAGGCGATGGGCGCGGACGTGATCTGCGTGCCCGATAAGCGTTCTCAGGAGGTCTTTAAAGACTTCGAGTATCCCCAGAAATTCGAAGGCGTCCTGCCCGTGCTGTATGACGATCAGCAGGGCAACGTGCTCTACAAGATCCCGCGGCGTTATCCCGCCCGGGCGCGGGTGGTGGAGACAGCGAAGCTGAATGCCGTGAATCCACCTCGCTTCAATGACGACGTGGAAAATCTGCAGGCTTATGCGGACGTGCTGGAAAAGGGTCCAGAGGCGCCGCCAACATTGACACGCGAAGGCACAGATGCGATGCGGGTGAGTGCCCATTTGGAGCCAGGACAATCGCTCGTGGTGCAGGAGACGTATGACCCGGCATGGCACGCGTGGTCGGGCGGGCAGGCTTTGCCGGTCCGCAAGGACGCGATGGGGATGATGGCGATCGACCCACCGCCCGGCGATCAGCAGATCGAAGTGGCGTTCGTGACGCCGCTGGAGAATCAAATTGGCCGCGTGGTCACGGTGATCACGGTGCTGATTATTCTGGGACTCATCTTCATCAGCATTCGCGAGGAGCGCCGGGCGAGTTATGAGCCTGCCCGCTAACCAGCCCCCAAGCCCTCACTCCAAATCCCTAATCCCCGTCTTGCTGGCGCTGGCGATTCTGGGGCTCAATCTCGCGCTCTGTGGGCCGCTCTTCGTACCGGGCGAGTTGCCGTTCCGTGGATCGATCGAGGACGGGTACGTCGGCACGGCACGCTTTCTCTCGCAGCATCCCAATCCGTGGGGATGGGATCCCCTGCCGTACTGCGGACTACCCACTCAGTTCGTGTATGTGCCGCTGCTCCCGTATCTGAGCGCCGCCGGCATGCACCTGTTTTCCTCGGCCGCGCCTGACACCGTCTATCGCACGCTGGCCGCGCTCTTCACGTGTCTCGGACCGGTGACGTTATTCTTCTTCGCGCTTCATTTCACGGGCAGCCGCAGATGGGCGTTCGCAATGGCAGTGGCGTACAGTTTGCTGTCTCCCTCCTATGGGCTCTTCCCCGCAGTGGAAAAGGACCGCGGCATCGTCCAGCTTCCCTGGCGTGTCCAGGTCCTCGCGAAGTACGGCGAAGGTCCGCACAACACCGGTCTCACACTTCTGCCCCTGGCGCTTCTGGCGCTCTGGCGCGCCGGACGCACCGAGGCAGGCCGGGCCAGGACCCGGCGGATATTGCTGGCGGCGTTGCTGCTCGCGGCGATTCCGTTGACGAATTGGGTCGCGGCGTTTGCCCTGGCGATCTCGTGCCTGTTGCTATGGCTGGCGGCGTGGGGCGAGCGCGAGTTTCGCACGTGGCCGGCGCTGGCTTCCGCGGCGATCGCCTACCTGTTGGCCTGCTTCTGGCTGACTCCCAGCTTCGTCAAAACGATCGTGTTCAACTGGCCCGTGGACTCCTTCGGCTACCAGTTGCACTCGCAGCAAGTCGCCTTGCTGGCCTCTGCCGCCGCGGGCGCGGTGATCATTCGTCTGCTGTTTGGGTGGCGCGGTGGCTCGTTCTATCTCTGCTTCGCGACCATGGGCGCTTTCGTGTTCGGACTGATTGCCACCGCATTCTATGTATACAACGTGGATACCATCCCCGAATCGCGCCGCTACGCGATCGAGTTCGAACTGTTCCTGGCGCTGGCGTTGTTCGAAGTATTCCGACTGGCACTGCGGAGTGCGAACGGGACGGTGCGGCTATGCGCGATCGGCACTGGTGGAGTGATGCTGCTGGTGGGAGTGCCGCAGTTGTGGGCCGAAGCGACGCAAGGCTGGCGCCCCTGGCTCCCCGTTCCACCCGAGCAGACGGTGGAGTATCAACTGGGAAAGTGGATGGCGGATCATCCTCCGCAAGGGCGTGTCCTGGCCACAGGAGGTCTGCGATTCCGTCTCAATTCGTGGTTCCATCTTCAGCAGGTAGGCGGCGGTTTCGAAACCGGGCTGCAGAACCGGATCCCGCTCGAACTGGCCTATCGTATTCGGACAGCGGCACACCTTCACCCTGGGCATGAAACCGAAGAGACCTTGCTCGATCTGAAGGCCCTGGGAGCGGAGTACGTCGTGCTCCACGGACCGAAGTCGCGCGAGTACTATCGGGATTTCCTCAAACCGGAACGCGTCTCCTACACATTGCCGATCGCCTACCATGTCGAAGACGATACGATTTATCGCTTGCCCTCGAGGCCGATCGCGCACCTGGTCCGTGCCGATGAACTCGCGGGCGACGATTTATCGCGTTATGTGGCCGCGCTCGAGGATGGCGCGCGCCCCGTGCTCGCGGTGCGATGGGCCGATGCGAGCACCGTGGAGGTCACGGGCGCGGTTCCGGAAGGCAATCTGATTTCCGTGCAGGTGAACGCTGACCCTGGATGGCGGGCGACTCAGGACGGCCAGTCGATTCCGGTTTCGCAGGACGGAATCGGTTTCGTGGTGCTGCACCCTCGAGCGGCGCCATCCGCGCGAATCGAGTTACGTTATCACGGCACGGCGGAGCAGCGAATCATGGCTGGACTGTGTGGATTGGCGTGGTTGGGCGTGCTGGTGACGTTTTTCCGATCTCGCGCAGAAGTGCGTTGATGTGCACCCGGGTCGCATCCACGTGCGGAAAATCGGTGTTCGTTTCGTCGAAAATCGGCGCCAGGTCCGTCCCGGCCAGCACCACAGCATCCACAGGCAGTTGCCGCGCGATTTGGGACAGAACGGGCCTGCCTTGGTCTGAGCCTCGGACGGCCTGCATATAGGCCTCGTGAATCTGGTGCACTTGCGCGGGATCGGGCACCAGGACGTCGACATCGGTGAGCATGCCGTAGAGGCGAGACTCGACGACATATTTCGTTCCGAACAACGCGACACGCTGGTATCCGCGCGAGCGAATCTCCTGGTTCACCTCTTCCACGATATTGACCAGGGGGAGTGGGGAGATCTTCAGCAGTTCCTGGATGCAGATATGGGGAGTAACCGCCGAAATGGCCGCCACTTCGGCGCCGCCTTTGGCCATCCGCCCGATCAGGTGAGCGAAGTACAGTGCCAGATTCGCTACCTCGCCGCGTTGTACATGCCCCACGACGCGCTCCATATCGGCCTGTATGATCAGGAACTCGCCCGCCTGGGCCTTGGAAAGCTCCTTGTAGTAATGCAACGTGGCACCCGGGCCGAGACCGCCAATCAATCCTAGATTCCGCACAAGTCAATTGTCTCAGATAGAACGGGGATTGGGATCGCGGCGTTTTCCAGCCATAAATCCCCTCTTGCTTTTTCTCACTGACTCACTTACTATGTAATTGAGTCATGATGCAAGCTATCCAATTCGGGAAAATGCCACGGGCGACGCAGCCTTCCTGCGATGATACCCGTGATGCGCGTGAAGGTCCATAGCCCCGTTCTGAGATAGCTCTTTTGGGTTCTCATCACGGGGCCGGTCGAAAGACCGGCCCCTTTGCATTTTACGGGCACTAGGGAAACGGTTTAACCCACATGATCTGGGATCATGAGACTCCCGGTTCGAATCCGGGGTGCCCGACCAGATTGGGTAAGTATCTAACTAAGTAGGAATGTAAGTGAGATCGTGGCGCAAACACTCCTGTTTGCCTCTCGACACTCATATCGAGACTCTTCGTGTGTCCGCTGAGACCGTTCATTGCTAGATTGGCGGACGCGAAATGCGTCGAGATGAGTCTCGACGCGGCAAACAGAGTGTTTGCGCCACGCGTGGGCGAGGAGATTCTAATAACAGGGGGTTCGGTTAGTGGAAAGCCGCCAGTCTTTGAAGCTGGCTTCGGGCGTTCGATTCGCTCACCCCCTGCCAAGATATTGCAGTTGCGGCCGGTCGTCCAATCGCACAGGACGTAGCGTTGCGAACGTTGAAATTGGGGTTGGAATCCCCACTGGCCGACCATGCGCGGTGTAGGCCGACTGGTGAGGCGCTTGATTGTCGATCAAGGCGATGCGGGTTCGATTCCCGTACACCGCGCCATGTTCCGGGGGTGTCGTCTAACTGGCAAGGATCGCTGGCTTTCAATCAGCGGATGCGGGATCGTTCCCCGCCGCCCCTACCATTTTCGAGCGGACTATGACTTTAAAAGAGCTGATCAAAGGTAAGCGAGTGCGCTTCCAGTATTACCGCGACGGCGCGCTCTGGTATCAAACCGAAGACGGATTCGAGTTCCCCGTTCCCATCGCGGATACCGGCACTGGAATTTTCAGAGCCGAGGACGGCGCGATCCAGTTCATGCGCTGGATTCGTAAGCACCTGGAAGAGCGCGCCGGGTGGGAAAGAGAACGAGAGGAGCAGGCTCGAAACCTCCCTCGCAGTGCAGCGTCGGAGTAGTCGTTCACGCCATGGCCGCCGGTCCTTCCTACGCACGATGGTAGGGGACCGGCGCCGCCGGCCGAAACGACTGCACCGCCCATTGCGCGACGGGCATCGCCTGAAGAGCCGACTCGACGATGGCCCGCAGCCGCTCTGGCGCGCCCAGCGCCCGCAGATTCAGAAGCAACTCCTGCTCCGCCGCTGGAGACGCGTCCAGCGCTCCCTCCGCTTGGACTTCCCGGCCGTTTCCGGTCAGTGCTGCCTTCACATACCCGGACTCGCATTGCGCAATTGCCTTCAAGTGAACGATTCGAATTCCCTCGGCGGTCAAGGCGCGATCGAGTTCCTCCATCAGCGGACCAACGATCATCGCGGGGGAAACCGGCGGATCGGGCCGCACAGTCAGGCGCGCGTTCAGCCAGCCTAGGGCGGCCTCGGCATCCGCGTAGCGCACATAGTCCACTGCGACGGACTTCCCTCCTGCGCGAATTCCGCTCGACAGCAGAGTGTCGAGCCACCCGGGCACGTCCACACTGCGATCGATCACCAGATCCGCCTCTGCCACCTGCTGATCGAAGAGGTAGCGCAAATCGGATTCATCGGGCTGTTCGTGGATCAGGACCGTGAGCGGAGCGATGCGGTAGCTTGCGGCGTGATCGCGGAGCAGCGGGCGTAGCGTGGTCGCCGCAATGTCTGTGCAACTCCCGACTGCTTCGGCGAAGATCACCTCCGGCTGGCGCTCGCACAGGCGCTCCATCGCATCCAGCAAGTCGGGGAAGCGGCAACAGAAACAGCCGCTGCTGACCTGGTCTACCGCAACTCCGGAACGATGTGCCAATTCGGTATCGACCAGCTCACTGCCTTGGTCGTTCATCACAACTGCCGGGACGATGCCGCGTGCTTGCAAGATCCGCGCCGCCCGGAGAATCAGAGTCGTCTTGCCAGCGCCCAGAAACCCGCCGACTACCGCCACCAGCGGCTTCACGCGCGGAGTTCCTCACTTTCGCGAATCGTCTTCTCAGGCGAAGACTTCCTGCCGTTCACAGTGCACGACTTCACGGCGAGCGACCCGTGCTCGACCCGGATCGTCGCGCCTGCCGCGGTCATCTGAAAGGTGCCCCAGCCTGTGCCCGTGGCCCAGAAGCATCGATGTCCCACCGGCGCGTGGATCTCGACAGCCTGGGCGGGGCCGTCGTAGCGGAAGCCGCCGGCTGCCAGCACGCCGCTCCATGCCGACATGGCGCGCGCATAGTGGTGCCCGCATTCGGGCTCGTTCCAGGGGTTGCGCTTTTCGCCGTCATAGCGGGCCCGCACGCTGTGATAGAGTTCCAGGCCCTCGCGCCTCATCCCGGCGAAGAGCATCTGCGACGCGACCAGGTATTCGATTCCGGTCCACGCTTCTGCATAGTACGGGAACGGAATGCGCGGCCGCTCCGCTCTTCCGTAATCGCAGATCAACAGGGCCGATTCATTATTCAATGCATAGGTACGCTGTACCGATTGATGCTCGGTCAGGCTGCGGCGGAAGTTGTAGCGGAATAGGGACTGCAGAGCCTTGCGAGTATGGCTGGGATCCACCAGCGGTCCAAGACCCGCGACATCGGCAAGATACTGTCCAATCAATTGGTCTGCGAGGCATCCCGCTCCCACCTGGTATTGCGGATTGACCGTGTCTTCCGACCCCATGTCGCTGCGCAGTGAGGCCGCAATCTGGTCCTTCGCCACCCCGCGGATCTTCTGCACGTAGTATTCGCCGTTGAACAGGTTCGCATCAATCCATCGGCTGCCGTTCTCGAAGAGACGGTGGTATTCGGCGGCGGCGCTGTCGCCCATCGCGCGGGCCATCTCCTCGGCGGCCCGCAGCGCGCCCAGGTAATAGATCCCGCACAGGGGATTCGGCCCGTAGAACTCCACGTCGTAGGTGTTGTGCTGGACGCCCTCCATCACTCCGTCGCGGTCCGCATCCCAACCGCCTGGGGTCCAGGCGAATTCCAGCGCGCGTTTGATGCCGGGCCAGAGATTGCGGAGCCATTCGCTGTCGCCGCTCAAGCGCCAGTCCAGATAGGCGTGCAGGATCTGCCCCATCGTTCCATCGGCGGCTGCAAAGCCCCAGAGCGGCTTGCCGTGCGGCAGGTTCTCGCGAAAGTGCAGCGCGCCGGCGTCATCCAGATCGTAGCCGAAGCTGGTGGCACGCAGGGAGCGCGCAAACGACGGGAACAGGTGGGGAGTGGTGGTCTCGTAGTTCCAGACGTGGGCGCAGCTTCCATGGCAGCAGCCTGCATGGTCATTGGCGCCTTCGAAGCCGTGAAACTCGCCGTCGGCGGTGCGGAAACAGACCTGGGTCGCGAGCGTCGAAAGATTGGCACTGGCGGCGTCCTTGATCACGCCGGGTATCGTCGAATCGCGTAGCGCCGCTGCAAATCGCCGGGTCTTCCTCTCCAATTCCGGCAGGTGCCCGGTGGCATATTCCGCCGCTGCCCAGGCATCGGCAAAGCGCGTGCTGTACCAATTGCCGATGAGCGTGTCCTCCTCGCCTTTGGGCGCGTTCCAGCCGCATCGCCGCGGGGTGCGATTGGGAAAGTGCCACGCCAGCAGGAAGGTGTATTCGCCATGCGCTCCCGGCGCGATCGTGCGGCCCACGCAGAGTGCGCCTACGCCGCTGCGCGCCTCGGGCTCCGGGCCGAGTTCGCCGTCGGACGAGAAGTCGTCCCAGTAGAGCATTGGCGAGTTCCACCAGCGGTCGCGCTGCCAGCCACGTAGATACGTGATGCGCGCATTCGCGGCATCCATCGATGCCAGAACAAAACTGCCCTTCAGAGCGTCGTGTGAGGGCAACTCCGGACTGTGCATGTACAGCCCGTCGAGCGATGGCGACGTGCGATGTTCGTTGAGGCGTGTGTCGGTGGCAGGAGTGCGCCCCGTCGGATTATCGATCGACCAGGCGATCGACACCTTCACCGGCGACTTTCCCGGATTGTTTACGCGATAGCGCAAGATGGCGACTGGAAGTCCGGAATCATCCGGTTCATGCGGAATGAAGGGCGAGAATGCCTCCAGTGAGACTCGCACTGGCAGCGTGGTGTCGGCGAAGTCGATTCGCGCCAGAGGATACTCGCCGATAAATGTGGCGGATTCGAGACGGGCCAGTCCGGGAGCGTTGCGCGTACCGAGCCCGCTGGAACCCTCGTAGGGCGGCTGGATGCGCGATTCCAGCACGCGCGCCACGGGCTTGCCGCCGGCGGCCTGCGCCCAGATGGCGGGAAAGGCGTAGGACGGCGCGTTGCCCTGATCCGGCCGGTTGACGATCTCCCAATCGCGAAGCTGCCCGCGGCCTCCGAGACTGATCGATCCCGCGCAGACTCCGCCCAGCGGGAACGCGATCGCGGTGAGGCGGCGTCCGGCAAAGGTGCGTGGATAAGGGATGTCGGGAAGGGCGGGCGTGGCGGGTGTTTCCGGCGACGCGGGTGGGGTCTGCGAGGCGGCGCCGGCCAATGCCACCTGCTGAAGAAAAGTGCGACGCCTTGTGGACATTCCAGCAATAGCTTAATGCAAAACGCACCCGTCCTGTTGCCATAATTAAAGCTGATGCAGATACCGCGAACTACGTTGACCAAAGACTCCATTAGTCTGGAGCCGCTGGAAGAGCGGCATTGGCATGGGATTCTCGAATCGGTGCGCGATCCTTCGGTCTGGAAATATATGAGCTTCGCCGATCTCAGCGACGGACCGGCGGTTCGCAAGTGGTTCGAAGCGGCGCTTGTAGAGCCCGATAAAGGAATCGGCGCGCCATTCGCAATCGTCGACCGGGGCTCCGGTGCAGTCCTGGGAAGCACCAGCCTGTACGATATCCAGATGCGGCACAGGCGTTGCGAATTAGGCCGGTCGTGGCTGATACCAGCGGTGCGACGCACGGGAGTGAACACGGGCGCAAAGCTGCTCCTCCTCACGCACGCATTTGAGACCATGGAATTGGAGCGAGTACAATTGAAAGCGAGCGCCGGCAACCAGACGTCGCGGAGTGCGATTGAATCTCTGGGCGCCGTGTTCGAAGGAATCCTGCGGAACTTCGCCACGCTCCCTGGCGGCGTGCGCACCGACACTGCACTCTATAGCATCATCCTCGAGGACTGGCCCCGAGTGAAGCAAAACCTGGTGGCTCGACTCGAGCGCCGCTCCCTGGCACAAGAGAGCGCTTGAAACGTGGACGGCGGGACCCGGATTCGGGCTCCGGCTCGCGTTGGTCGCGCCATAGAAAGCTGCTGGCGGGCGGGCTTCTATTGGCCGCCGCGCCGTTGTTCTGGATTGCATCTTTGTGGCGTTGCGTTTGTTCTATTGGGATTCTGGTGTGAAGCACCGCGATAGGCAGAGGCAGCGGCGTCTGGAAGAGCATCGCAAGCTGGAAAGCGGCGATAGCTGAGAGGAACTGCCGCGACGTGGCGCAAACACTTTGTTTGCCGCGTCGAGACTCCTCTCGACGCTTTTCGGGTCTACCGAATCTGCTGCACGAAGTGGCCCTCGCATCGCCGGAATCAGTAGAACCTCGAAAAGTCTCGACAGGAGCGTCGAGACGGCAAAAGGAGTGTTTGCGCCACGGCCCCCGTTTGCAGATAAAAAGATCCGTGACTTGAAATCTCCCTCCTTTCTGCGCTATTCTGAATTAGAGAACTTTTTCTCGATAATTAATTCTCGATATGAAAAGCCTGGCCTCCAACGACCGCCCGCGCGAAATTCCCGAGGCCAGCCTGCGCCGCTTGCCGATTTACTATCGCAGCCTGCAGATGATGATGCGGGCGGGAATCTCCCAGGTCTCCTGCGCCGACCTCGCGCGGGCCCTCGGCCTGGATCCCACACTAGTGCGCAAGGACATTGAAATGACGGGGATTGTGGGCAAACCGCGAGTCGGGTACACACTCCAAGATTTGGTGCAGTGGATCGAAAATTTTCTGGGCTGGAATCGCCCGAAGAAAGCCGTGCTGGTGGGCGCGGGCAGTCTGGGCAGCGCCCTGCTGGGCTACGACCGGTTTCGCAGCCATGGAATGGAGATCGTCGCGGTCTTCGATATCGACCGCGAGAAGATCGGCAAGCGCATCCACGACCGCCTGGTCCAACCGCTCATGCTGCTTCCCGATTTCATTACCCGCGAGCACGTCCCGCTGGGGCTGATCGCGGTGCCCGCGGCCGCGGCACAGTCCGTGGCCGACCTGATGGTGGTCGGCGGGATTCGCGCCATTTGGAACTTCGCGCCCGCCCACGTGCGCGTGCCCGCGCGCATCATCCTGCAGAACGAAGACCTTTATCACTCGCTGGCGTCGTTGTCCTTCAAGCTGGAAAACGTGCCTCCGGAAAACGGAATCATCTATGCCGAAGACAATTGATATTACCGAACTCGTCCTCCGTGACGCTCATCAGAGTCTGATGGCAACGCGGATGGCAATGGAAGATATGGTCCCCGCCTGTGCGGATCTGGATCAGGCCGGCTACTGGTCCGTGGAGTGTTGGGGAGGCGCCACATTCGACTCCTGCATACGGTTCCTCAATGAGGATCCGTGGGAGCGTCTGCGGCAGTTCCGCAAATTAATGCCGAATACCCGGCTTCAGATGCTGCTTCGCGGCCAGAACCTGCTGGGGTACCGGCATTATGAAGACACGGTGGTAGACCGCTTTGTCGAGAAGGCTGCCGAGAACGGGATGGACGTGTTCCGGGTGTTCGACGCGCTGAACGATATCCGTAATCTCCGGCGCTCGATTGCCGCGGTGCGGCGCACCGGCAAGCATGCGCAGGGCACCATCTGCTACACCATCAGCCCGCTGCACACACCCGGCGATTTCGTGGAGATGGCCGAGAAGCTTCTCGAGTGCGGCGCCGATTCCATCTGCATCAAGGACATGGCTGCGCTGCTGAAGCCGCAGCCGGCCTACGAGATCGTCAAGGGCATCAAAGAGGCATGCGGGCAGGATGTCCGCGTTCACGTCCACGTGCATGCCACTACCGGCGTCACCATGGTCAGCCTGATGAAGGCGATCGAAGCCGGCGCCGATTGCGTCGACACCGCCATCAGTTCGCTGAGCCTGGGGCCGGGGCACAATCCCACGGAAAGTGTCGTCGAGATGCTCGAAGGCACGGGATTCGAAGCGAAACTCGATAAGGCCAGGCTCATCCGTCTGAAGAAATACTTTGCGGGCATCCGCCCGCGCTACAAAGAGTTCCTCTCGAACATCACGGGCGTGGAGACCGAGATCTTCGACAGCCAGATCCCGGGCGGCATGCTCTCCAACATGGAGAGCCAGTTGAAGCAGCAAGGCGCCGGCGACCGCATGGAAGAGGTGCTTTTGGAAGTTCCGAAGGTGCGCGCCGATGCCGGCTATCCGCCCCTGGTGACGCCTTCCAGCCAGATTGTGGGCACGCAGGCCGTCTTCAACGTGATGATGGGCCGTTACAAGGTTCTGACTGGAGAGTTCGCGGATCTGATGCTGGGCTACTACGGCGAGACCATCGGCCCGCGCGACCGCGCGGTGATCGATCAGGCCTTCAAGCAGACGGGCAAGAGCCCCATCAATGGGCGGCCGGCCGACCTGCTCAAGCCGGAATGGCATGAACTGCGGGATGCGGCACTCGCGCTTCCAGGCTGCAACGGGTCCAACGAGGACGTGCTGACCTATGCGATGTTTCCGAAAGTCGCCCCCAAGTTCTTCAGCACGCGCGAGCAAGGCCCGAAGAATCTGGGCAAGGCGCCTGTTGCGGAGACGCCTGCACCGCCGGCACCCGCGAAGCCAGTGGCTGCCGAGAACGGCAAAGGCGTGCTGCACGCGCCCGTCACCTACGACGTGAAGTGCAACGGCAAGACGCACCGCGTCACGGTATCGCCGGCGCAGTAAGAGGGGAAAAGGATTTCAATATGTCCGTACAAACAATGCAAGACCGAATCACCGATCTGGAAAAGCGCAGTAATGAAGCGATGCTCGGCGGCGGCGCCGACCGCCTCGAGAAGCAGCATCAGGGCGGCAAACTCACGGCACGCGAGCGCGTGGAAGCGCTGGTGGACCCGGGCAGTTTCGATGAGACCGGACTTTTCGCCGAGCACCGCTCCACGCTATTCGGCATGGCGGGCAAGGAGTTGCCGGCTGATGGCGTGGTGACGGGCGCGGCCTCCGTGGGCGGGCGTCTGATTCACCTCGCTAGCCAGGACTTCACGGTATCCGGCGGGTCGGCGGGCGAAGTGCATTCCATCAAGGTCGCGGAGATCATGTCGCAGTCGTTGAAGACCGGATCGCCGTTCGTCTTCATCAACGATTCCGGCGGCGCCCGCGTGCAGGAGGGAATCGATTCGCTCTCGGGCTACGGCAAGGTGTTCTACACCAACGTGATGCTCTCCGGGGCGGTCCCGCAAATCTCCCTGATCTGCGGCCCGTGCGCGGGCGGCGCGGCCTACAGCCCGGCATTGACCGACTTCATCATCCAGACCCGTAAAGCGCAGATGTTCATTACCGGACCGCAGGTGATCAAGAGCGTGACCGGAGAGAACGTGACCGCGGACCAGTTGGGCGGGCCCGAGGCGCACATGGCGCTATCCGGCGTGATCCACTTCATTGCCGAAGATGACCGCCACGCCATCCTGCTGGCGCAGAAGCTTCTGAGCTTCCTGCCGTCGAACAATCTGGAAGATCCGCCGCGGGTGGAGGGTGATCCGAATGTGGATCCCGATCCGTCGCTCAACGATGTGGTCCCGAGCGAGATCAAGAAGGGATACGACGTTCGGGACGTCATCACCAAGGTGGTCGATTTCGCCGACTTCCTGGAGGTACAATCCGGCTTCGCCATGAATATTGTGGTCGGGTTTGCGCGCATCGCGGGCCGCACGGTGGGCATCATCGCCAATCAACCTTGTGTCAACGCCGGCGTGCTCGACATCAACGCGTCCAGCAAGGCTGCGCGCTTCATCCGTTTCTGCAACGCCTTCAATATTTCGCTGGTGACCTTCGCCGATGTGCCGGGCTTCATGCCGGGCGTGCAGCAGGAGCACGGCGGCATCATCCGGCACGGAGCCAAGATGTTGTTCGCATACTCCGCGGCGACTGTACCGAAGATCACGGTAATTCTGCGCAAATGTTACGGCGGTGCTTACCTGGCGATGTGCGGCAAAGATCTGGGCGCGGACCGCGTATTTGCCTGGCCCACGGCGGAGGTCGCCGTGATGGGCGCCGAGGGCGCGGCGGAGATCGTCTTCCGCAAGGAGATTCAAGAGGCTACGGACAAGCCCGCCAAGCGCGCGGAAATGATCGAGCGATACCGCGAAGCCTTCTCGAATCCCTATGTGGCGGCGGGCCGGCGGCTGGTGGATGCGATCATCGAGCCTTCCACCACACGGCGCCATCTTGCGCAGGTGCTCGAGTATCTGCACACCAAGCGGGAATTGCGGCCGCCCAAGAAGCACGGGTTGATGCCGCTGTAGGCGCGAGGAGGAGCTATGTCGAGAGTCACTACCAAGGATCTGGCTGCCGCTCTGGAGCAACTCCAGGCGCAGATGGCGGAGATCACGAAACGTCTCGCGACGATGGAGCACTCGGGCGATTCCGTCATTGAGGAACCGGAGCCTGCTCCGGCCGCGACGCCGTCTCCCGAGCCGGCGGGCATCACGGAAGAGGAACTGATCGCGATTTCCGCCGCGATCGGTGCTTATTTAGGGGTGCGTGCCCACATCCGGCAGGTGCGGCTGGTGAGCAGCAACGCATGGGCACAACAAGGGCGCGTTTCCATTCAAGCGTCCCACAGATTGCAGGGCTGAGAGGCGCCATGAAACTGACGATTACGATCGATGGAAAGACGTACGAAGTGGATGTGGAAGTAGCGGAGCCGGAAACACCGGCCGGGCCGCGTACCGTCACCGGCTTCAACATCGGTTCGGCTCCGCTGCGGGTTCCCGCGGAATCCGTCCCGGTGGCGCCCCCGGCGGAACAGGTGCCGGTGAACGAACAGAAGGTGTGCCGGAGTCCCGTTTCCGGAATCGTGGTGCGGGTGTCGGCGCAGGTAGGGCAGACACTCCAGACGGGAGACATCCTGGTCGTCCTGGAAGCGATGAAGATGGAGACGAATATTACCGCTCCCAGGGCGGGGAAGATCGCGTCTATCGCGGTAAACCAGGGGGACAGTGTGCAGGCTGGACAAGTCGTAGTGGAGTTCGAATAATGAGTTCACAACTGGAAAAGGTACCCGGTTTTCTCTTCTTCGATCATGTCGCTATTTCGGTAAAGCCTGGCGAGCTGGAATCGCACGTCAAGGCATACCAGGCGATGGGCTTCACGGAAGTGCATCGCGAAGACGTTCTGGGTGGCGACCAGGTTCGAGAGGTCTTGTTGCAGGTGGGCGATGGTCCCAACCTGGTGCAATTGCTGGAACCACTGAATGCGGACTCGCCGGTGGCCAAGCAGATCGAAAAGAACGGCGGACGCGGCGGCATGGCGCATGTGGCACTGCGTGTGGCGGATATTCAGAAGGCGTTCGACCATCTGAAGGGCGAGGGCTTTAAAATCATTGATAAGGCTCCGCGGAAGGGTTCGCGTGGAACCACGGTGTTTTTCGTCCACCCAAAAAGCACCGAGACTGCCGCGTTTGGCTATCTGATTGAAGTGGTGCAGGAGGGCGCCCATGCCTGAAACCGATACCGGCAACGAAATCCTGAATCTCGGACAGGACTTTCCTCCGGTCCCGACGGAAGTTTGGGAATCCGCGATTGCCAAGGATCTGAAGGGCGCGGACTACGAGAAGAAGCTGGTGTGGCGCACCGAAGAGGGGCTCGCCATCCGCCCCTATTACCGCAAGGAAGCGCTCGCGGCCCTCGACGATCAACTGCGCGCTGCACCGGGGTTTTACCCGTTCGTACGCGGCACTGGGCGCGATTGGGAAATCGCGCAGGACGGCAAGCCCGGGCCGAAAGCGATTCGCGCGGACCTGCTGCACGAGGCAGGAGCCCACGCGATTCAGGAACTCGGCTACGGTATGGCCGCTGGCGTGGAACGTCTGGCTGCCCTGACCGCCACGCTGCCGGTGGACACCATCGCCGGCCAGGTGGAATTCGTCTTCGCGGCGGGCCCCAGCTATTTCATCGAAATTGCCAAACTGCGGGCGGCGCGCATCCTGTGGTCGCAGGTGGTGACCGCGTTCGGCGGCGCCGAAGATAGCTGCGCGATGCGCTTGCACGTGCGCACGCCGCTGCGCAACAAGAGCCTGTACGACCGCTACACCAATCTGCTGCGCGTCACCACCGAAGCGCTCTCCGCGGCGGTGGGAGGCTGCGACCAACTCAACATCGTGCCCTTTGGATTCGATCCGCATCTTGCGCTGAACGTGCAGCGCATCCTCAAAGAGGAGTCGCATCTGGATGCCGTGGCCGATCCGGCGGGCGGCTCCTACTATATCGAGGCGTTGACCGACTCGATCGCGCGCGAGGCCTGGAAGCTGATGCAGCAGGTGGAGGCCGAAGGCGGGTATTCCCAGGCGCTGGACTCGGGCTCGATCGAGAAGGCCCTCGCCGAGACACGCATCGCTCGCGCGAAGGCGTATTCCGGGCGCAGGCGCGCGCTGGTGGGTGTCAACAACTATCCGGACGTTGCGGAGAAGACCCCCGAAGTGATTCCACCTGATACTGAGACCGATTTTCCTCTGCCCCAGGTCCGGCTGGCCGCTCCGTTCGAGGAGATTCGCCGGCGTACCACGGAGCACGCGCTGCTTACCGGCCGCTATCCGAAAGTGCTGCTGCTCAAACGCGGCGATGTAAAGATGAAGGGCGCACGGTCGAACTTCTGTTTCAACTTCCTGGGATGCGCCGGCTTCGATATTGTGGAGGGCGAAGAGTATCGGAACAGCAATGCCGATCTGATCGTGCTCTGCAGTTCCGACGCCGAGTACCTGGCACTCGCACAGGAAGTCTGCCCCGCGGTCCGGGTCCCCGTCCTGGTGGCGGGAAATCCCAAAGACCAGATCGCTGCCTTGCAGGCGGCCGGCGTTCAGGGTTTCATCCACATCTTCAGCGATGCTATTGAAACTCTGACGCAACTGCAGGACAAGCTGGGAATGAGGAGCATCCAATGAGACCGGACTTTACCAAGATCGACTATCGTCTTCGGCCGCGGGAATCCGCTCCGGTCGGGCCGGGAGAAAGTGCCCCCGTGTGGAATACCGCCGAGCATATCCCGGTGAAGCACTGGTACACCGCCGACGATCTCTACGCCATGGAGCACCTGGACTACGCCGCGGGCGTGCCACCGTTCCTGCGCGGACCCTATTCCACGATGTACGCCATGCAGCCGTGGACCATCCGTCAATACGCCGGCTTCTCCACCGCCGAAGAGTCGAACGCCTTCTACCGGCGCAATCTGGCGGCGGGACAAAAGGGACTCTCGGTGGCCTTCGATCTGGCCACGCATCGCGGCTACGATTCGGACAACGAGCGCGTGACCGGCGACGTCGGCAAGGCGGGCGTGGCGATTGATTCGGTCGAAGACATGAAGATTCTCTTCGATCAGATCCCGCTCGGACAGATGTCGGTGTCGATGACGATGAACGGCGCGGTTCTGCCGGTGATGGCGTTCTACATTGTGGCCGCCGCGGAACAGGGCGTGGCCACCGGCGATCTGAGCGGCACCATCCAGAACGACATCCTGAAAGAGTTCATGGTGCGCAACACCTACATCTATCCGCCCGGGCCATCCATGCGCATCATCGGCGACATCTTCCGCTACTGCTCGGTGAACATGCCGAAGTTCAACTGCATCTCCATTAGCGGCTATCACATGCAGGAAGCGGGGGCGAGCGCCGACCTGGAACTCGGCTACACGCTGGCCGACGGCCTCGAGTACATCCGCACCGGAATTCGCTCCGGCCTCGATATCGACACCTTCGCGCCCCGTCTCAGCTTCTTCTGGGGCATCGGCATGAATCACTTCATGGAGATCGCCAAGATGCGCGCGGCCCGCGTGCTGTGGGCCAAGATCATCAAGAGCTTTCAGCCGAAGAATCCCAAGTCGATGGCATTGCGGACCCACTCGCAGACCTCGGGCTGGAGCCTCGCGGCGCAGGACGTCTTCAACAACGTGCCGCGCACCTGCGTGGAGGCCATGGCCGCGGTGTTGGGACATACGCAATCGCTGCACACCAACGCGCTCGACGAGGCGATCGCGCTGCCTACCGACTTCTCGGCGCGCATCGCACGCAATACCCAGATCTTCCTGCAGGAAGAGACCGGCATCACCAGGGTAGTGGATCCGTGGGCAGGCAGCTACTACGTGGAGTCGCTCACCCACGAGCTGATGCATAAGGCGTGGCATCACATTCAGGAGATCGAATCGCTGGGCGGAATGACCAAGGCGATCGAGACCGGGATTCCCAAGATGCGGATCGAAGAGGCCGCGGCGCGACGGCAGGCGCAGATCGATTCGGCGCGCGAGACCATCGTCGGCGTCAACAAATACCAGCCCGCCGAAGCCGAGCAAGTCGAAGTCCGTGTGGTGGACAACCGGGCGGTAAGGGAGTCGCAGCTTCGCCAGCTGGCGCAGATCCGCGCGACTCGCGACCAGCAGGCCGTGGACACAGCCCTCAGCGCACTTACCGACGCGGCCAAGGACGGCTCGGGCAACCTGCTCGGGCTTTCAGTGGAAGCCGCGCGCCTGCGGGCCACGTTGGGTGAGATCTCTACAGCGCTCGAGAAAGTCTTCGGGAGGTATCAGGCGGTGAACCGCACCATCTCAGGCGTTTATTCATCGGAGAGCCAGGACAACCCCGAGTTCCGCGAGGCGCAAGCCTTGGCCGAGGAGTTCGCGCAGCTCGAAGGCCGCCGTCCTCGTATTCTGATGGCGAAGATGGGGCAGGACGGGCATGATCGCGGCGCCAAGGTGATCGCTACCGCGCTGGCCGACCTGGGCTTCGATGTCGACGTCGGCCCGCTCTTCCAGACTCCTCGCGAAGCAGCGCGCATGGCGGTGGAGAATGACGTTCACGTGCTCGGCGTTTCCAGCCTGGCGGGTGGTCATAACACCCTGGTGCCGCAGGTCATCGATGAATTGAAGAAACTGGGCCGCGAAGACATCCTGGTGTTTGTGGGTGGAGTGATTCCGCCGCAGGACTACGAGGCGTTGTTCCAGGCGGGTGTGACCGGCATATTCGGCCCCGGTTCCGTGATCCCGGTATGCGCGAAGAAGATTCTGCATGCGCTGATCGGGAGTGCGCGTGCCGTCTAGGACCGCTCCCAGACGCCTGCCGCTGGAACGATATGTGGAAGGGGTGGTGGGCGGCGACCGCACGGTCCTCGCCCGCGCCATTACGGTAATCGAAAGCAATCTCCCTGCCGACGGCGAATTGGCGGCGCAACTGCTCGACGCGCTACTGCCGTATACCGGGCACTCGATGCGAGTCGGCATCACGGGCGTTCCCGGCGTCGGCAAGAGCACCTTCATCGACGCGCTGGGCATGCATCTGATCCGCGATCGCGATGAGAATGTTGCGGTGCTCAGTGTCGATCCCTCCAGCCCGATCTCGGGCGGGAGCATTCTGGGAGATAAGACGCGGATGGAGCGGCTGGCGGTCGAGGAGCGAGCCTTCATTCGCCCGTCGCCCTCCGGCGGACATTTGGGCGGCGTCGCGCGGCGCACTCGCGAGACTATGCTGCTGTGCGAGGCGGCGGGCTATCGCAACATCCTGGTGGAAACGGTAGGAGTCGGACAAAGCGAGATGGCCGTGCGCTCGATGACCGACTTCTTTCTCCTGCTGATGCTGGCGGGCGCGGGCGACGAACTGCAGGGCATTAAACGCGGCATTATCGAGATGCTCGACTGCATGGCCATCAATAAGGCGGATGGCGACAACGTGGCCAAGGCGGAACGGGCGCGCATCGAGTATGCCGGGGCGCTGCACCTGTTCCCGCCATCTCCGGATGGCTGGATCCCGCGCGTGCTGACCTGCTCTTCCATCAGCGGCGCCGGAGTGGCTGCGGTGTGGGAGACGGCGATGGAGCACCGGGAACTGCTTTCGCGTAACGGAAATCTCGCGCGTCTGCGGGCACGCCAGGCCCTGGAGTGGATGCACGAGTTGACCAGGACGGGGTTGGAAGATCTCTTCCGGCGGAATGCCGCGGTCTCTGCGCGTCTGAAGCAGTTGCGCGAAGAGGTAGGCGAGGGCCGCACGGCTCCCTTCGCGGCCAGCCGCGAGCTTCTGGCCCTGTTTCGCAATCAGCCGGCAAACGGCGAAGTCTCTGGCGAATCGTAAAGAAGATTTTATGCACTCATTTCCTATCTTGACCGCAGCCGAAGCGGCCTCCCTGATCCAGAACGGGCAAACCGTGGGCTTCAGCGGGTTCACGCCGGCTGGCGCTCCCAAAGCGGTACCGCTGGCGATTGCGGACCGCGCCATCGCCGCTCACAACGCAGGCGAAGAGTTCCAAATCGGAGTTCTGACTGGCGCATCGACCGGCCCCTCTCTCGATGGCGCATTGGCCAAGGCCCAGGCCATCAAATTCCGCACTCCGTATCAGACCAATGCCGATCTGCGCGATCGCATCAACGCGGGCAAGACCCGGTTCTTCGACCTCCACCTTTCGCTCATGCCACAGGTGACGCGTTACGGCTTCCTCGGCCCGGTCGATGTGGCCGTGGTGGAAGCCGCCGATCTCACCGCGGGCGGCGGCATCGTGCTGACCTCCGGCGTCGGCGCGGCGCCCACCTTTTGCCACATGGCGCAGCGCGTCATCGTCGAACTGAATCGCCACCATCCTCCGGCGATTCTCGGGCTGCACGATATCTACGAGCCCGCCGATCCCCCCTACCGCAAGCAGATCCCGATCTACAAGCCTTCGGACCGTATCGGCTCGCCCATCATCACGCTCGACCCGGCGCGCATCGTCGGCGTGGTGGAGACCGATCTGGAGGACGAGGCGCGCGGCTTCAGCGAGATCTCCCCGCTCACGGAAGCGATCGGCCACAACGTCGCGGACTTTCTGGCGCACCAACTCCACTCCGGCATGATCCCCAAGCCATTCCTGCCGATTCAGTCCGGCGTGGGCGACATTGCCAATTCGGTGTTGAGTGCGCTCGGGACGAATCCTGGCATCCCACCGTTCGAGATGTACACGGAAGTGTTGCAAGACTCCGTCGTCGACCTGATTGAGCAGGGACACGTCACGTTTGCCAGCAGTTGCTCGTTCACGGTCACGCCGCCGGCACTCCAGCGCGTCTACGACAATCTGAAATTCTTCCGCCCGCGCGTAGTGCTGCGCCCGCAGGAAATCAGCAACAGCCCGGAGATCATCCGCCGGCTCGGCATCATCTCCATCAACACCGCCATTGAAGTTGATATCTTCGGGAACGTCAACAGCACGCACGTCATGGGACGCAAGCTCATGAACGGCATCGGCGGCTCGGGCGATTTCACGCGCAACGCATACCTCTCGATCTTTACCTGCCCATCCTCGGCGAAGGGCGGCAAGATCAGCACCATTGTGCCGCTGGTCTCACACGTCGACCACAGCGAACACTCAGTGCAGATCATCGCCACGGAATATGGAGTCGCGGATCTCCGCGGCAAGTCTCCCTTCGAGCGTGCCAACGAGATCATCGAGAAGTGCGCGCATCCCGAGTTCCGCGAATTACTGCACAGTTACGTGACGATCGTGGAAGGTGGGCACACGCCGCACACTCTCTCGGCGGCCTTCCGCATGCACGAGCAGTTTCAGAGGACCGGCGACATGCACGGCTGCAGTTGGGCGGCCGCAACTCCCGTGAAGGTGTAACGGGGCGGGCCGGTATATGATCAGCAGAAGAGATCATGGCCCAGACGTTCGGATTCAATCAAGACGAGTTGAAACTCCTGCTGGTAGCGGTGCGCCAGATGCGCCGCACGTTCGCACAGGCGCGTAAGAACGATCCCGCGCTCGAATCGTATGCCACGTTATATGACGCCCTCTACGAGAAGCTGCGCGATATGGCAGGCCCCTTGCCGGAACAAGCCGAAGATCTGATGGACTAGAAAAGCACGGGCCATCGCGGGCAGGCGTGGCGCAAACACTCCTGTTTGCCGCGTCGAGACTCATCTCGACGCTTTTCGGCCGTCCACCGAGTCTGCTGCACGCGACTCATTGCGCTCCCCGGCCGGGCAGACACGAGTGTCAGCGCCACGTGGTGTGCTAAATTAGCCCGCGTGCGTCTCCTTTTCTTCTCCGCCATTTTAGTTAGCGCGTCGCTGGCCGCGGCGCAACCCGTCATTCCTGTCGAGCCGGCATTGAACGAAATCTCCGCAACCGTGTGGCCGGTCGAAGCGGTGGTCTCCCCCAACGGAGCCCAAGTCGCTTACGTGCAGACCTCCGCCGGCAAGTCGGAAATCTACGTCACGGGATTGCGGGCCGTGGACCCGCGGCCAGTCCGCGTGACTGCCGGCGGATCGAACGAGAGCAGCCTCGCCTGGTCACCCGACAGTAGACAACTCGCCTTCCTCTCCGATCACGAACAGCCCGGGCAACTCCAACTCTATATCTGGGGAGCGAGCGGAGGCGCACCCCGGCAACTCACGCATCTGAAGGGCCTGCTCGCTACGCCGCGATGGTCGCCCGATGGCACCGGCATCGCCATTCTGTTTACCGAGAATCTGCCGCGCGCCGCCGGTCCGCTCGATCCCGTCCTGCCCGACAGCGGCGTGGTGGAATCCAAAGTCTACGAGCAGCGTCTCACTCTCATCGACGGAATGACCGGCAACGCGCGCCAACTCTCACCCGCCGATACCTACGTCTACGAGTATGATTGGGCTCCCGACGCGAAGAATTTCGTGATGACGGCGGCCAAGGGAGCCGGCGACGACAACTGGTGGATCGCGCAACTCTACACCATGCCCGCCGCTGGAGGCGACCTGCACCTCCTCTACAAGCCAAGCGTGCAGCAACAGCTCGCGACTCCGCGCTGGTCGCCAGACGCCAAATCCATCTTCTTTATCGGCGGATTGATGAGCGACGAAGGCTCGACTGGCGGCGACATCTTTCAAATACCAGCGGCGGGCGGATCCGCGCGCAATCTGACGCCCGGCGTGACATCGTCCGCGAGCAACCTCGCTTGGCCCAGAAGGTCGGCCAATCTCTATTTCACCGAGCACTTCGATGGCGGCAGCGCGATCTCGCGTTGGGATCCCGCTACGGGTAAGACCGAACGATTGTGGCAGGGCGACGAAAGCATCAACCCGCCATTCGAAGACAACGGCATCACCTTCACCGACGATGGCAACACCTCCGCGCTGATTCGCATGTCCTGGCAGCAGCCGCCCGAAGTATGGTGCGGACCCATAGGGAAGTGGATTCGCAAGACGACGTTGAACATGCAGCGCAAGCCGCTGTGGGGCCAATCTAAAAGCCTGCACTGGACGAGCGGCGGCTACCGTGTGCAGGGCTGGCTGCTTTACCCATTGCAATTCGATGCCAGCCGCAAATACCCCATGGTCGTGGCAGTGCACGGTGGGCCGGCGTCGTCATTGAAGCCCAGTTGGCCGCGGCCCGGATTCAATCCGACGCTGCTGTCGCAGCAGGGATACTTCGTCTTCATGCCGAATCCTCGGGGCAGCTATGGACAGGGCGAAAAGTTCGCTATGGCGAACGTGAAGGATTTCGGCGGCGGCGATCTCCGCGACATCCTGGCGGGAGTCGACGAAGCCATCAAGACGGCGCCGATCGATCCGCAGCGCATTGGAATTACAGGTTGGAGTTATGGCGGATTCATGACCATGTGGGCCGTCACGCAGAGCACTCGCTTTCGCGCCGCGGTGGCAGGCGCCGGCCTCGCCAACTGGCAGAGTTACTACGGGGAGAACGCCATCGATCAATGGATGATCCCGTATTTCGGCGCCTCGGTCTACGACGATCCGGGGGTCTACGCGAAGAGTTCGCCCATCAACTTCATCAAGCGCGTGAAGACTCCTACGCTGGTGGTGGTGGGAAGCGGCGATGGCGAGTGTCCGCCGCCCCAGTCGTACGAGTTCTGGCACGCGCTGAAGACCCTCGGCGTTAAGACGCAACTCGTGGTCTATCCGGACGAGGGCCACCTGTTCCACCAGCCCGATCATCAGCGCGACGTTCTGGTGCGGACCATTCAATGGTTCAACGAAAATCTGCGCTAGCGGGCCTGTCGCAGCGACTTGGCCGGCAAGTTGGAAAGCGCGCGTCACGGTCGCGGCTCGTCACCAAACGTTCGCGCCAGGCATGCGCTTGCGAGCCGCGCGCGTCAGCAAGCGACCACTAATCAGAGCGCGGCAACGCTCCCTCACGGTCGCGGCTCGTCATCAAAACGTTCGCGCCATGGGTGCGCTTGCGAGCCGCGCGCGTCAGCAAGCGACCACTAATCAGAGCGCGGCAACACGCTCCCTCACGGTCGCGGCTCGTCACCTCATACTTTCGCGCCATGGGTGCGCTTGCGAGCCGCGCGCGTCAGCAAGCGATCACTAATCAGAGCGCGGCAACGCTCCCTCACGGTCGCGGCTCGTCACCATACGTTCGCGCCAGGCGTGCGCTTGCGAGCCGCGCGCGTCAGCAAGCGATCACTAATCAGAGCGCGGCAACGCTCCCTCACGGTCGCGGCTCGTCACCTCATACGTTCGCGCCATGCATGCGCTTGCGAGCCGCGCGCGTCAGCAAGCGATCACTAATCAGAGCGCGGCAACGCTCCCTCACGGTCGCGGCTCGTCACCTCATACGTTCGCGCCAGGCGTGCGCTTGCGAGCCGCGCGCGTCAGCAAGCGACCACTAATCAGAGCGCGGCAACGCTCCCTCACGGTCGCGGCTCGTTACCTCATACGTTCGCGCCATGCGTGCGCTTGCGAGCGTCATCGAGCGCTTCATGCATGCTTATGTTCTGTCTGCGACAGGCTGCTGGAGTCGGCCGCTGCCGGGCGGCTCTCCGCTCCCGCAAACAGGAAACACAACCCGGCGAGTGTGTCGTACGAGAAATGGATTCGGTCGCCGCGGACCTGGCGGAGCTTCTTGTGCACGCGCGTCAGCAGCGAACTCACCGTGCCCGACTGAATGCCGAGCGAGGCGGCGATCTCTTCATAAGAGGCACCGCCGGCACGCAATCGCAGACACTGTAGCTCGCGGCACGAGAAGCGGGCAGCGATCTCGGAGGCGGCCTGTGCACTTTCGACGGCGGCGTCGGCTCCTTGACCGGGATCCGGCACGTCGTACCCGTCGACTGCCGGGACTTCCCGTTTCAAAGCGGCCCGCCCTAAGCGGTCCAACAGGTAATTCCGTAGTACGCGGTACAACCAACCGCGCGGATTCTCGATGACACGGCCGTAATTGCGCTCCACGAAATAGCGCAGAAAGGCCTCCTGGACCGCGTCGATGGCGCTGTCCTCACGTCGCACAAAGGTTTCGGCATACGACAGCAGTTCCGCCGAGTAGCGCCGGTAGATCGCCTCGATCTCCTGCTCCAGCCCGCCACGACTGACATCGCATACTGCATGAAAAGACTTGGGGCCCACCGGCTTTATCATGCTCACGGGTGTCGATGTGTAACAAGCTTTACTTTCGTTAGCTTGCGGATAGTCCGGTGGTAAAATCGAACCACCCATGAACGATAGCGCTTACAGCCGCAGGCATTTTTTGAAAACGACGGCGACTGCCGTCGCGGCGACGAGTCCGCTGGCACGGGCACAGAACGGCGCCGGAAAGATCGTATCGATCGTCGTGGCCCCCGGCGACTCCGTGGCTGCTTCCATACCGGTGCGAAACGCCATTGCCGAGCTGACCCGGGCTTTGGAAACAACGGGCGCCGCGGTTCGCCGGAAGGATCGCGCAGACCAGGCAGAGGGTGACTACACCATCGTTGTGGCGGGACCCGGAAATTCGAGCGAGCCGGTACCCAACGCCGCCGAAGCTCTGATCTTGAAGCGGGTCCAAATCGGGGCCCGGCCCGCGATTCTGGCAGGCGGACACGACGCGCGCGGTCTCGTCTACGCCGTGCTCGATCTGGCCGACCGCGTCAACCACGCATCCGACCTCGCTGCCGCCTTCACTCTGCGAAGCGGCGGCGCCGAGCAACCCGCCAATCCCGTCCGCAGCATCCAGAAGCTGTTCGTCAGTGATGTGGAGGACAAGCCGTGGTTTTACGATCGCGAAATGTGGCCGCGCTACCTCAACATGCTGGCGGCCCAGCGCTTCAATCGCTTCAATCTGAGTTTTGGCATCGGATACGATTTCCTGCGCGAAGTTACCGATGCCTACGGCCTGTTCCTCTACCCGTTCATGCTCTCCGTGCCCGGCTATCAGGTGCGCGCAGTGAATTTGCCCGACGCGGAACGCGACCGCAATCTCGAAACTCTGCGCTTCATCAGCGAGCAGACCGTCGCACGGGGCCTCGAGTTTCAGTTGGGTATCTGGATGCACGGCTATCAGTGGGCGAATAGTCCCAAGGCCAACTACACGATCGAGGGACTGAACGCGGACAATCACGGACCCTATTGCCGCGACGCGCTGGCCGCACTCCTGAAGGCGTGTCCCGCAATCTCGGGGGTCACGTTTCGCATCCATGGCGAGAGCGGCGTCGCCGAAGGCAGCTATCCGTTCTGGAAGACGGTGTTCGATGGAATCCAACTCAGCGGGCGCCGGATCGAGATCGATCTGCATGCCAAAGGCTTGGACCAAGGCATGATCGATGTCGCGTTGGCTACCGGTATGCCCGTCCGCGTTTCGCCGAAATTCTGGGCGGAACATATGGGAATGCCCTACCATCAGGCCGATATCCGCGACCAGGAGATGCCCAAAGGCCGCACCGCCACGGGGCTGATGGCCCTCAGTGCCGGAGCGCGCAGCTTCACCCGCTATGGTTATGCCGATTTCCTGCGCGAGGACCGTAAGTACAGCGTCATCCATCGCATCTGGCCGGGTACGCAGCGGCTGCTGTTGTGGGGCGATCCAGAAACCGCTGCCGCCTATTCGCGAGCTTTCGGTTTTTGCGGCTCCGATGGAGTCGAGATCATGGAGCCGCTCTCGTTCAAGGGGCGGCGCGGGTCGGGCATCGCAGGCGGTCGCTGCGCATATGCCGACGCGTCGCTGAAGCCACGCTGGGACTGGGAGAAGTACGACTACACCTACCGTGTGTGGGGCCGTGCACTCTACAATCCGCATACCGAGCCCGACGGCTCACAGCGGTATCTGCGCAGCCGTTTCGGTGCTGCCGCTCCTGCGATGGAGCGCGCGGCCAGCCATGCCAGCCGCATCCTGCCTACGATTACTACCGCGCACCTTCCGTCCGCTGCCAACAATACCTTTTGGCCGGAGATGTACACCAACCAGCCCATCGTCGATCCGAAGCGCAAGAATCCTTATACCGATACGCCATCGCCGAAAGTCTTCGCGAACACCAGCCCGCTCGACACCCAACTCTTCTCCCGCATGAGCGACTTCGCCGATGAGTTGCTGAAGGGCGACCGGAGCGGAAAGTTTTCCCCGGTTGAGGTGGCGCAATGGCTGGAAGATGACGCCGCCCAGGCGAGAGCGAGTCTGAAGGAAGCTGTCGGCAAGACCGCGAATCAAAGCGCCGAGTTTCGCCGGATGGCGATCGATGTGGATTTGCAGGCGGGGCTCGGCGCCTTTTTCGGTGCCAAGTTCCGCAGCGGCGTCCTGTATACCATTCACGAACAAACCGGCGATCGGGATGCGCTCGAAGAGGCGCTGAAGACCTATCGCCGCGCTCGCGACACATGGGCGGAACTGGCGGCTCGCGCCAAGGGAGTCTACGTTCCCGATGTCGCTGTCGGCGAATTGGCTTGGCTCAAGGGACACTGGATGGATCGTCTGCCGGCGATCGATGACGATATCGCGCAGATGGAGACGCGCCTGGCGTCGGCGAAATCCGCAGCCACGCCGGGAGTCCATGAGGCTATCCAACAGGTTCTGGGACGGCCGGAAGCGCGACCCCAACCGCCCTGCAAGCACGATCCGCCGCTACGCTTCCGTCCCAAAGAACCGCTGAAACTCGAGGTCGCGCTCACCGCGGAGAGGAAGATCACTCGGGCGACCCTCTACTATCGTCACGTCAACCAGGCGGAGCGCTTCGAATCCTTGCCATTGGAAAGCAGCGGCAAGATGTATCAAGCCATCATTCCCGGCAGCTATACCGATTCCGTCTATCCCTTGCAGTATTACTTCGAGTTTCGGGAAGGTCCCGGCAAAGCGTGGCTCCATGGGGCACCCAGCTTTCCTGTGTACCTCGTGGTGCGCCCCGCTTAGCCCATGCGACTGATCCAATTGCAGGCGCCTTCGGGACGGCGCGTTGGCGTCATCGAGGAGGGCCAGATCTGTCTCACTGGCGTGGAGTCGGTCTACCAACTGGCGAATGCCGCGCTGGCGGAAGGCATCTCCATCGACGAGATGCTCCAACGAGCTCGGAGTGGCGATCCGGAGTCTCTGAACTACGACCCGATCTACCGCGGCGATTCGGAGTGGCAGATACTCCCGCCTATCGACCATCCCCTCGAACCGTCGCGTTGTCTGGTGAGCGGCACTGGCCTCAGCCACATCCGCAGTGCCCACAATCGCCAGGCCATGCACGCGGCCGATGAGCATGTTACCGACAGCATGCGGATGTACCAGTGGGGTCTGGAGGGCGGCCGGCCAGCGACTGGCGAAGTGGGAGTCTCACCGGAGTGGTTCTACAAAGGCACGGGAACCAGCCTGCGCGCGCACAATCAGCCGCTCGACGTGCCGTCCTATGCTGAGGATGGCGGTGAGGAGCCTGAAATTGCCGGCGTCTACATCGTGGATGGCACGGGAGCGCCGCGCCGCATTGGCATGACAGCCGGCAACGAATTCTCCGATCACGTCTTCGAGAAGAGGAACTACCTCTACCTCGCCGGTTCGAAGCTGCGCGCTTGCGCCATCGGACCGGAACTGGTGACCGATCCTGATTTCAGCCGGGTCTCAGGGCGCGTAGAGATTCAGCGCGGCGGCGCCACAATCTGGTCGAAAGCGATTCACACCGGCGAAGCGCTGATGTGCCACAGTCTGGCCAACCTGGAGCATCATCACTTCAAGTTCGAGCCGCATCGCCGCCCCGGAGATGTGCATGTGCACTTCTTCGGCGCCGACGCGTTCAGCTTCGGCGACGGCGTGCGGCTGGAAGACGGCGATGTAATGGAGATTCAGTTCCAGGGCTTTGGCAGGGCTCTCCGCAATCCGGTGCGGAAGTCGAATGGTATGGATCCGTTAGTGGTCGTGCGGCCGGTGTGATTTCGGTTACGCTACGCAGGCCGGCGAGATCAAGTCGTCGCGCAGATTTTTCAGCGCCACTCGCACCCAGGTCTTCACAGTGCCCAGGGGATGGCCCATGCGGGCCGCCACTTCGAGTTGCGAGAGTCCTCCGAAATACGAAAGCTCGATCGCGCGGCGCTGATTCGGAGACAGACGGCTCACAGCGGCCTGAATCCGGCGTGCCCGGTCCGACCCCAGGATCTCGCGCTCCATATCGGTCCGCAGAGCGGGATGGTCCGTTTCGTCAAACGCCACGACGTTGCGATGGCGGCCGCTGGCGGAGCGCAGATAATCGATCGCGCAATTGTGGGCGATCGCCATCAACCATGGACTGATGGAGCCCTTGGAGGCGTCGAAGTTCCGGATGCGATTCCATACTCGCAGAAAAGTCTCCTGCACCAGGTCCTCGGCGGTGCTGGCGTCATGCACCACGCGGAGAATCACCGTGTAAACCAGGCGTCCGTACCGGTCAAAAATATCGGCGAGTGCCTGGGCGTCCCGTGCCTGCAAACGGTCCACGAGGATGGTATCGTTCTGAACCATCGACCCGGTCCTCCAGGCTACCCCTTGTCTCTGCTCGATCTCGTTCCGGTTGGTGCTGGTGATCATTCGATTCGCCTTCCGGGGATTAAATGTGCAGTTGACTGCCCGAAATGATGAGCTCCGTAAGGCTATGTAATTAAAGGCATTGCTTGCTTCATTCGGTGGCCTTACCGCGCTCCCTGTACACCAAAAAGGCAGTCGACTGCCAACAAAGTAGACACTGTGTGCCAGGATAAAATCGCACAAGTGAAAACGAAATGCCTATTACAGTCGCAGAGAGGACGGCCGCATAGATGACACACGATTCAGCCTTACGCGAGCAGCTCATTCGCATGTTGCAGGGCGGGCTGGCCCATGCAACATTCGATGACGTGATCCGCGACTTTCCCACGGATAAGATCGGAATCAGGCCGCACGGCATACCTCATTCGGCGTGGGAATTACTGGAACATATGCGCATCGCGCAGAACGATATTCTCGAATTCAGCCGGTCCGCCGAATACGTTTCTCCCAATTGGCCCCAAGGATATTGGCCGAAGTCGGCCGCGCCTGCGACGCCCGGCCTATGGAACGAATCCGTTGCGCGCTTCCGTCAGGATCTGGTGGAGTTCGAGGCGCTATTGCAAGATCCGAAGATCGACTTGAACCGAGAATTTCCTTGGGGAGACGGCCAGACGGTGCTCCGTGAGGCGTTGCTGATCGGCAGCCACAATTCCTATCACCTGGGCCAACTGGTGCAGGTCCGTCGCTTGGTGGGTGCCTGGGGAAAGTAGTGGGTCAGTCCATTCAGAAGGTGAGCGGCTGCCACGAGTGCCAGACGGCATCTCCGTGGCAGTCCTGGCAGTGGATGGCGACATCGCGAATCGAGCACCGCTGCTCGCCCGCAACCTTTTCGCTCCAGATCTCGAACATCAGCCCGGCGGACGCCGTCGTGTCGCCAACGAGGCCAGCACGCTTGCAACTTCCGCCGGGTTCGAGTCTGATCAGCATTTCTCCAGATCGACCTGATTTCGTGGGTCCCACAGTGTAGTTACGCGCCCAGTACCGCGGTCCCTTTTAGGTCTCTTTAAGAGCCGACTAAAAGCGCGGGCCCCGCCTGACTCGCAAAGGATGCAGGTTTCGTGGAAATGTGACCTTCACCAACCGCCGCAATCTGCATCTTGAAGGGGAAAAGCAGAAATATCGGGATCCGAAAATCATGGAAAAATCACTCATCCGGATACTCGCCGCACCGCTGTGGCCCAAGGCAGAATTTGAATTCAAAAAGATATTGCATCTCCGGAAAAGGTATCGTACTATGAAACCCGTCCCACCATTAAGTGTGTCCAGCTAGAGTGTCGAGTGCCGTCTTAGCAGTTAGTTGAGGCCAGGCGGATCGAGCTTTGTAAGGGAGTTGTGTGTCCGGCCAGTCTTCTCTTTTGGGACCTGTAAGATCTGTATATCTTGGGCGGCAGTTTTCATGCCTTCGTAACACTGGGGGCGGGCCAGGAGGGCCCTCGATGTCCGAGCATGCTACCATCACCGGCCGCTGGGCGCTGGCCTTCATACCAGGGTCTCGGCATGATGCAGGTGGTGCGCACCGTTCGGCCAGCTCCGATCCAGACGCCGCGTATCAGTGGACTGGCGTGCAGCAGCATTGATCGCGATGCAAGATGAGCACACTACGGCACAGTGAGGTCTACGATATCGCGATCGTCGGCGCCGGGCCGGCCGGCGCAGCCGCGGCATTATCCGCGACCCAGCTTCGCCCGCATCTACGCGTCGCGCTAGTGGAAGCGAACCGCTACGACGCTTGGCGCGCCGGTGAAACGCTTTCGCCGGGCTGCCAGGAAATCCTCAGCGGACTGGGCTGCTGGAGTTCCTTCCGAAGCGCCGGATTCACCGAATCGCCAGGCACGCGCGCCGTGTGGGGTGGTCCCGAGCCTTACGACAATCCGTTTCTGTTCTCTCTGCGTGGTAACGGATGGCACGTGGACCGCGCACGTTTTGACGCGTTGCTCTGCGACGCAGCCCGGAATGCGGGCGCGGAAGTAATCGCCCGTGCACGATTATGCGAAGTGGAGCGCGCAGAGCCGGGTTTCCTCCTGCGTCTGCGGCATTCCACGCCGAGCCAATCATTCACCACCATTCGGGCACGCTTCGTGATCGATACTTCCGGCCGCCAGGCCAGCTTCGCATCCAGATGCGGCGCCCGGCAGCTGGTGGACGATCGCCTGATCGGCGTTTGCGGACTGCTCCCGGCGACCGGCCGGGACGCCGCCACGCTGGTGGAGTCGCAGGCCGATGGATGGTGGTATTCGTCGCTTTTGCCTGGATCGCGCGTCATCGTCGCCTGGATGAGCGATGCGGACCTGGTTCGCGGGCAAGGACTGTGCCATCCGGAGCGTTGGATGGCGCACCTGCACCGTACCGAGTGCACGCGCGGTCGAATATCGGGCGACTTGCTGGAACCTCTGCGAGTTTGGGCGGCGCATTCCCAGCACCTGAACCAGGTTCGTGGCGCGGACTGGGTTGCCGCGGGCGACGCCGCCACAACCTACGATCCGGCCTCGTCAGTGGGCATTTTGAAAGCCTTACGCGCCGGGAAGGTCGCCTCGTTCGTGGCGCTCGACCGCCTGCAAGGACGCGACTCCGCCGATCGTTATGAAAAGTTGGTTGCCGGCGAATACGCCGCCTATCGCGAAACGAAACGTCGGTTTTACCGCCAGGAGCAACGTTGGCCAGGTTCGCCGTTTTGGCAACGTCGCGTAAATGGAGATCAGTCCAAATGGCAAATAAAAAACTAAAAGCACAGCCGCCGCAGGAGGCAGCCGCCGCTCCCGCCGCCCCAGTGGCGCCGAAGAACGGCCACACCAGCCGGTATCAGAAATTCCAGCAGATCCTCGATCGGGCGGCCGGCAAGAGTACCGCGACCTACGGAAGCCTGGGAGCATCTTTCTGGAAGACGCTGGACATTCCCCAACTCCTCGACGCACGCATCGAAGGGATTCGCCTGATCGCGCCCGAAAAGGAGCCGGTGCATGCGTGTTGCGCGCCGAAACCCGAGTCCGAACCGGTGGTATCGCGTGCGGATCGTTCCGGATTGATCGCCGGTTTGCGCGGCTTGCCGCCCTTCGACGGATCGCGCTTCCCGCGCCTGATGTGGGGAGGAAGCACGGTCAGCGACGATGACATCCAGTTCATCGCCGACTGGATCAACGATGGATTGCCCGCCGCGGGCCGTGGCGCCGAAATCCAATCGATCGAAATCGCCAGTGGCCTGGTCACCATTGCGCGTGAAGGATATGCGGTGTTCGAGGGCTCGGCAAACCAGTACAAGTTCCAGCACGGCGAACTCAAGCAGCGCATGAACATCGATTGCCTGAACGATACGCAGCTCGCGGAGCTGCGCTGCGCCTTTCGCGAGATGTATGAATTGAACAGTTGGCCGCAGGACATTCGCAGCTATAACAACCTTGCATTGATTCACCAGAATCATTGCCAGCACGGCTGGGAGCGCTTCCTGCCCTGGCATCGCGTCTACCTCTACGAGTTCGAGCAGGCCCTGCAGGATCATTGCCCGAATGTCACCATGCCTTACTGGGATTGGGTCATGCCGCAGTATCCCAAGAACCCCATTCCGTACGCTTTGCAGATGTTCCTCACTGAGGATTCGCTGAAGTTTCTCGGATCGCACCATCCCATCATCCGGGTGGACAAGCTCAAGAAGCTCGAAGACCTGATCCGCAAGCCGTTCGCCACCCTGACCTCGTTTTTCGAAGAGGTCGCGAAACGGATCGGTGCGGAATATACCGTGAAAGGCCATCGTGAGCGCTTCATCGATGCGTTACTGGACGCCAATTCGCTCTGGTATCCTCTGCGCTATCCGGGCCAGTTCGGCGCCAACGGCACTTCCACCATTAACGCCGAGATCCACTATCACTATCCCAGCCCATCGGACATCGAGCACATCATGAGTCTGCGCACCTTCCGCGACTTCGGTGGCGGAAGCCTGTACAACGACGCCTTCGGATTTCTCGATCAGAATCCGCATAATACGATGCACATCTGGACCGGCGGCGAGAATCCCGTGAAACCTTCGGGTCCGGTGGAGGACCGCAATAAAGCAGCCAATCTCAACAACAGGAAGTTCCATCAGCGCAGCGACATGTACCAGGAGCAGTCCAACGGCGACATGTTCAGCAACCTCACGGCGTCCTACGATCCGGTTTTCTGGCCGGTGCATTCCAACGTCGATCGCTTGTGGTCGGAGTGGCAGGCTAGCCATTCCGAATCCCTGCCGGCCGACTTGGATTCGGCGCTGAGCCCTTGGACTTACACCATTCGCGACACGCTCGACATGAGCCGCTTCGGATACGAATACGTGAAGAGTTCTTATGTGGTGCCGGTGGGCTTGGGATCTCCGGTAGGGCGCTTCGTCTCCAATCTCCTGGAGATTCCGGAAGCGGTGCGCGCCGGCTTCCAGCAGGCCGAAGTTCGCCTTCACCGCGTGCCACAGCTTCCGCGCTCCTGTTTCGTTCGCGTCTTTCTGAACCTGCCGCACGCCGACGCGCAGACTCCGCTGACTGACGAGCACTACGGCGGATACCTCGCCATTTTTGGCCACGGCGAATGCTACGGCGGCCCGGGCCACTGCGATCTGCCGCCCTACCGCCCGCGCCCCTTCGACCTTCGAGGACGCCATCACAATACCCCGCGCAACCATCGCATCAATGTGACGGCGTGCGCCAGGCGTCTGCTGGAGAAAGGCGCGCGCGCTTTGACCATCACCCTGGTGGTGATCGGCGCCAACTATGCCGAAGATCGCGAGTTGCTGCGTCTGGAAGGCGTATCGCTGAATTTCCTGGACTGATAAAGAGCGAGAAGAGGACTCATGACCGAGACCCCCATCACTTCGAAGTATCGTATCCATCCCGCGATTGGCGTTGCGCGCCTGGGAGACAGTCCTGCGGAGTTTTGCATTTCGCCGGAGAAGCCGGCGGCATTGCCAATCGAATGCGACTCGTCCGGCAATGCGTTCTTTACCCCCGACGGAACCGCGGAGCGAACCATCACCAGGTTCAAGGACGCGGAAGGCCGCATCAAGCGCCAGGCAGCGCGCTTCAATATCTACGTTTACGACGAAGAGAGTCCGGAGGGCCGGCCGCTTGCGTTGGGCGATAAAGTGCGAGGCGGCGGAAACCATGGAACCCTTGTGGACATCCAGTGGCGCGTCTATCTGGCCAACAAGAAGGCTGTCTGGTATCAGTTCAACGCACTTGCCGGAGAGCATGGGTACGACTCCACGCACCCGCTCCGCAATCCGGACATCACCGATGAGAACGAACGCCAGCAACTGATCATCGATCCCGGCCCGCGTTATGTCGATTCCACCACGCGGCGGCGCGCGGAGTTCAGCCGCTCCGGGAGCGGAAGCTATGCGCCCACCTTCCCGCCGGAACATCTGCATCCGCATTCCATCGATACCCTCGGGGAGATTCTGACGGACGACCATGGCCGCCTCTTGGTCCTGGGCGGTTATGGAAATTCGGGAAGCTGCAAGAAAGGTTTCGGCCAGCCTCGCATCGATACTTACGCCAACAACGACGGATGGTTCGACGATACCTCCGATGGTCCGGTCATGGCTCGTCTGGTGATGTTCTCGCCGGAAGTGTCGCGTCTGCGCTATATCGACGTCGAATATCCTGCGTGGGTCTTGGCCGCCTACCCGCGATACTGTCCCGAAATCCTCGACATCATCACGCTGGAGGAGGTGTTACAGGACGTGGCTATTCGCGACTTCGCGGCGCGGCCTGACCTCTACGGTCCAGCGGGATCGTTTCACGACCCGAAGCACATCGATCCCACGGATTTGCCCGCATTGACCTACTGGAAGGCGGGCCGCCTGGAATGGAATCCCCAATACCGCCCCTGGTTCTACCGCGATATTTGGCCGATCCTGTTCCGCGCCGACGAGATGAACTTCGTCACCAACGTCCTGCAACAATCGAATTTCCCGCACAATCAAACCAACCGCGGCAATTTCGACCCCAATATCCTGTCTTTGCCTCGTTTTGGGGTCCCCTTGGCCGAACGCCGGCATCAGAGCGAATCGGTGCGCAAGAACCGTTCCGGTGATTTGTTGATCGAGGCGCTCGATCCGGCCCTGATGACGGTTGAGGACAAATTGCAGCAACGGAAAGGACCGGAATCCGCGTGCCTCTGCATCGTGCACGGCTTGATTCACGAAGGCGACGCTCGCACGGAATTGCGCGACGCTGCGGCGGAATTTGCGGAAGCGATGGCGCCCCGCACTGAGGCTGACGATGGCGATCCCGCGGCATACCTGCAAGCCTGGGTGCGAGCCTATGAGCGCGCCCAATCGGCTCCGCCTGAAGATCCGGTGCGCATTGGCTATGAAAAAGCTGCGGCCAAATTCGCGGAACGTATCACCAAGGTGCTGGAAGACTTGCGCCCGGATGCTTCCAGCGAGGCTCCCCCGAGTGGCGCAGCCGAGGAGGAGACTACCTCAGACGTAGCTTTGTTCAAGGCCCGCCGCGGCGACAGCGAAGTGGCTCTACGCGACGACGACAGCCTGGGAATCGTGGAAGCGGTCCAGCGGTATGCCAAGATGTTCCGCACCGGCAAGCTGCTTCACGATCAGTTCGCCAAAGACGCGGAAGCCTGCCGCCGCGATCCGTATGGCGCCAATCGCCGCTTCCTTTACGACTTGCTGCGCGAGCCAGGAGAAGAGAACGACTTCCGCCTGCAGGGCAAGCCCAACAGCCGCATCCACCATCTGCCTCTGATGCCGCTGTTGTGCGGCGATAATCCGTTGAGCAACCAATTGCCCTCGAAGTTTCTGCGGTTGACCGATTACCAGCTCTTCCTGATTCGCCAATGGGCGCGCGGATTGTTTTACAACGAGATCCTGGAGGGTTGGGTGAAAGCTGACGACGTGCCGGTTTTCCGCCCGTATTCGAACTGGGTGAATCGCACCGGGCGCGACCTGGATCGCGGCGTGTTGATGAATCTGATGGGGGGATCGTTCTGTCCCGGCGCCGAAGTGAACTGGATCATCCGCAATCCGGCGATCTATCTCGAACCCTTCCGGCTAAAGGCGGATCCCGCCTTCTCCAATTTCCGGCAGACGGCCGCGAACGCCAATCAGAATAGCCGGGCCTTAACCGTTCCGGAGAGCGATTACGCTTCCTACGTAGAGGACGATCTGAGCCAGGGCAACGATTTCCGTGCCGGCCTGCAGCCGGGCGATCTCACCAAATACATGGCGCAGCCGTGGCAATCCGACTTCAACGAATGCACCACCCAGAGCATCGACATCACCTACGACTTGTGGAACAACATCGACTACCACAACGAACATGATCCCGTAATGAAGCTGCAGCAGCAGGTTTGGGAGACGTTGTGGTGGCCGGCGCATCGTCCTCTCCAGGCTTGGGAGGCGACTTTCGTGAACGGCCAGCCGAGCTACCGGTTCCTGGACTGGGCCCGTGGAGTTCCGGGCACGAATGCAGGCGATCTGAAGATGGTTACTGAATGGTCGAAGCTGGGATTCGTCATTCGAAATCCCTACGTGACGGCTTCGGCGCTGGACGCGCCGTGGAGCGGCGTGACCTCGGTTCCGGCCAAGTATCTGAGCGTCGAGCGCAGCCAGGAGGAGGAGTCATGACGGACAATCCGTTTGTCGGCAAGTGGTCATACCGCAGCTTCCTGAACGATCCCAATCTGGCAGTCCCATCCGATGGCAGCGACCCCAAAATCCAGCCATTGCTTTTCGGATATGGCACGATTGTCATTGCCGAAGCCGCGTCGGACCTGCTGGTCGGCACGATCGGCGGCAGCGATTGGTCGCTGACTCTGCACGGTTCGCGCTCCTATGGTTCGCCGGCCCAGGTCCGATTCCAGGGAAAAGGCATCGTCGGCGGCGCCGAGTGGATCTACGACTACATCGGATGGCTGGTCCCGGTTTGGCCGAACAGCACCCAGAGCCTCCAGGTTCCGGCGATTGTCGGCTCGGTGACCCGCACCATCCCGCACCCGACCGGCGCTGACGGTAAGGCCACTGCGCCCGCCGGTGTGGTGGCGTCGTTCTATGCCGTTCGCCAGAAGTAGCTGCTTGGGCGGCGTCCGCCAGCCGCAGTTCAGTTCCGGAACGGTCCAACGATCTTTCCGAGCCGTCGCCGTATCAGCCCCGCCACCTTCTCGAGATGCTCGAAGTTTCTCGCGGTCGCCTTTCCGATGAATTCCTGAGACGAACGCCCTCGAGAGTCGCCGGCTCGGGTGCCGCGGCCCTGACGTTCCGGAGAAGAATCAGACCATGAGCCAAAAGACACGCCGTAATTTCTTGACCGATGCGGCCGCTGCATCTGCGCTCCTGCTTACCGCCTGCAATCGACCTGTCAGCACTCCCACAAGCGGAACCGGATCTGCACCGGCCACCCCCAGCGGACCGGCCGATGTGACCCTGCGCATTGGTACTGTGCTTGCGGATATCACCAAAGAACATACCATTAGCACGATGGGATACAACGGAGCTAGGGCGGCTCGCACAACTTTGTGCTGGTGGTCCACGGACGTGCCCCGAATGGGCGGTGCAGTATGCAAGCCTGTTCGCTGCGGTTCGAAGAGCGCCCTGATATCCGGCAATATCGTCAGGTGTCCTGCCTGCCGCGATGCCCAGCACGAGCGCCGTCGCTCTTCATGTATGATCGGCCGCCCGCCGGCGCACGAAGGACGAGGTCGCGAGCGCCGTTCACCGGCCACCTACCCGGAGGCGTACAAATTGCTACAAGTTGCGACCATTCGGACGTGTTGACGCGGAAACCGTCAATTTCTTCCGCAATTCCCGGCTGCGCTCTCTCCGGGCAAGCTTATTTTTTCTTTCGCGGTGGAAGCGCGCTTTATCTCCATTGATTGCTGACATGGTGACCCAAGCCTAGCAGAATCCCGCCGGTGCCGCTGACCAATCCGAAGGTTTGCCGGCGCATTGCGATGAAAAGGAGCTTGCGGTTGCCCACCTTTTCCATCGACGGGGGGGCTTTAATGAGCTCGCCAGAGCGGAATCACGGGGCCAGCTTGCGTTTTTGTCTCGGCACCGTTCAGTCTTCTGTGAAGAGACCTGCCTTTACCTCTGAGCCCGCCGAACCCTTGCGAATGTGCAGGTAGTTGCGTTTGCTGCGATCCATGACGAGGTCCACTCTGCCCGCGAGTCGCATCTCTTGCAAGCTGAGGAAAGTGGAATCCGTAAGGGTGATCGAACCGGCGGCCCCTGCTCCGTACGCCGCCATATTCGCATTATCGGTGAAAACAGAGGAAACCGCTGTGTAACGGCGTGTCCCGCCACGCTCACGCATCCAGACAATTCGACTGTTCGCAATCACATTGCTGCGAAAATCAAAATTATCGGTCGATGGCGGGGCGCGGATCTTGGCCTATCCCGCAGGCGATCTCTCCCCACTCGGCATCTACGCTGCCTCATTGAGCCCGGGGTGCGAGAGCGCGGCGCCAGGAGGCTTTTTCATCCGCCATGGACCGGCACCTCGGTAACCTGCCGCCACTGCCGCGCACCGAATGCACCGTTCGGCAAGGATGAACTCGACGTGTTTGTGTGCTCCCGCTGCGGCAGCTTGGTGCGGTGCAGGTACCGCCGCCGAAGATTCAATAGGGAAGCGATTATTCGATCTTGCCCTTCGCTTTCGACCGCGCGACCGGCGGCCGTAGGCGCGGTTCGAACCCGACGAGGCGGAAGAAAGGTTCTTCCACTTTTACAGTGCGCCCATTAAACTATGGCGAACAGAACCCGGTTTGCCAGGATGCTGCATCGCATCCGGTCCTGAAGGACACGTCAGGGCTGGGTAGTCGATTCAAGGAATGCCAATCCTACTTTTGGCCTTTCTCGACTTTGTCCGCTTCCTTCGTATGCAAAGCGGCGCCAGCTGGGTCTCCCTTCTGTAGATAGAGTTCCGCCAGGCGCCGGTGGATGATGGTGCGGCGCGGATCGAAATCGAGCGCGCGAACATACTCGTCGATCGCCTGAGCGTACATCTTTTTGGCCGTGTAGGCAGCGCCGCGCTCCACCGCGACATCCGCCTACAGTTCCTGGTAATATTCGGACACGGAGAACTCCTTGCCCTCCGGCAGCGCGTCGCGCAGAGCTTCCAGCGCCTTGTCGCTCGCGTGCTGGGCATTATAGACTCGCGCCAGGTTCAGGGTAGGCGTCGGGGCGCGAGGGGTCCAGGCGATGGCTTTCCGGCAGTAATCTTCCGCTTCGGCGAACTGCCGTTTCTTGAGGTACAGCGACGCCAGAGCGTTGTAGATCTCCGGCGTGACGTAGGACGAGTGGATGGCGTTTCAAACTCGGCCATAGCTGCCTGTTCCTGTTTCAGGTCCAGATAAGCAAGCGCCAGGAAATAATGCGCCGGGCTCATGGTGGCGTCTGCAGCGAGAGCCTTGCGGTTCAACTCCAGAGAGGCGCCAGGATCTCCGAGTTTGCGCCGGACTTCACCCAGCAGTGAAAGAAAAGGAGGAAAACCAGGGCGTTGCTTCAGACCGCGCTCCAGTTGCTCCTGAGCCTTTTCGCTCAAGCCCTGGTCCAGATGGAGCCGAGTCAGGTAGAAGCGCGCCCACAGAAGCTCCGGATCGAGATCGAGCGCCTGCAGCAATTCCGCTTTGGCCTCGGCGACCATACCACCCGACCTCTGCGCGAGATACGCCAGTGCCAGAAGCATGTGTGCGGGCGCGGAGCGCGGATCGGCCGCCAGCACGCCCTTGCACTCGCGGATTGTCTGTTCGGCTTTCCCCTGTTGCAGATGTTCCGCGGCGGCGCCCAGTTGCGCGCCCTGTAGATTGGCGGGAGGAGTCTGCGCCCAAGTAATGGCCGAAGCGAGGAGGGCAATCGCAATCCGGAGCCGCGGCACGGTCAGATTATACCCGAGGCTGTCAGCGCTGCGCATCGGCCTCATCCAGCACCAGAATCTGGCCGGTGCGAACGCTGTCGATCGCCTGCTTCTTCCCGCTGGGCCACGCGATCTCGATGCGAGCAAGGGTTGCGTCGCCCAGCCCGAAATACAAACGCGCGTCGCTGGTGCTGAGGTAACTTCCGTAGGGATTGATTTCCCGCAATTGCGTCCGGCCGCCGGTGGTCACCCGCACCTTCGCGCCGACTCCGAATCGATTGCTCTCGCGGCCGCGGGCGCGGAGCGCGATCCAATGATTGCGATTGCCCCCGTCATTGCGCAGCAGCAGCGGGCGCCCGCCGGAGTCGCTCACCACCACATCCAGATCGCCATCGTTGTCGAAATCCGCGACTGCCAGACCGCGGCCCACGTGCTGGATGTGAAACGCCGGACCGCTCTCCGCCGAGACGTCGCGAAAGTGGCCGCCGCCAAGGTTCCGGTAAAGCAGGTCCGCCTGAGGGTAAGAAAGCTGCGGGTCGTAGAGTGCCACATTATCGGTGACGTGTCCGTTGGTGACATAGATGTCCGGATAGCCGTCGTTGTCGAAGTCGAAGACCTTGGCGCCGAAGCCGAGTGTCTTCACGCTGGATGGCAATCCGGCTTTGATCGTGCCGTCTTCAAATAGCAGCTTTCCGAGGTTGCGGTAGAGCGGGTTGTATTGGCCCGAAAAGGCCGTAAAGAAGATGTCCGGTAAGCCATCGCCATCGAGATCCACGATTTCCGTACCCATGCCGGCCAGAGTCTTGCCGTTCATGTCGAAACCTACGCCGGCGCCGTAGGTAATGTCGTCAAAGGTGCCGTTGCCTTTGTTGCGGTAGAGAAAATTGCGGACACCATCGTTGGCCACGAAGATATCGGGCCATCCATCGCCATCGATATCGCCGATGGCCACCCCCAGACTCTTTCCCGCCGGATTCGCGACGCCGGCTTTGCGGGAGACCTCCGTGAACGTGCCATCGTGATTGTTGTGGTACAGCAGTGCGGGCGTCCCGTCGAACGACTGCGGATCGCAATACATGCGGTAGCCCGGTTTTCGATATCCGCAGTACGGCGCCTTGCGCATGTCGTAATCCAGGTAGCGTCCGACAAACAGATCCAGGTAGCCGTCGCGATCATAGTCGACCCAGGCGGCGCTGGTGCTCCACCCACTGGCGCCCACCCCAGCGCTGGCCGTCACCTCACGGAAGGTCCCGTCGCCATTGTTGCGAAATAGCTGATTACCGCCGTATCCCGTGACGTAGATATCCAGGAAGCCGTCGTTATCATAGTCGCCCACGGTCACGCCGGTAGCGAACATCCCATTGCCTGCGACACCCGCTTTGGCAGTTACATCCTCGAATTTTCCGTTTCCCAGATTGCGATAGAGCGCATTGCCAGGCGATGGCTTGCCGCGGGCCAGGTCGGCTCCGTTGGCGAAAAACAGGTCGGGCTGGCCGTCGTTGTCGAAATCGATCACGCCCACCCCGGATCCGAACGTCTCGATCATGTGCTTCTCGGCCGAAGCCCCGTTTTCGTGGCGAAAGGTAATGCCCGACTCGGCCGCCACTTCGTGGAATTGCACGCGGCCGGCTTCGCGGGGCTCCGGTCTGGCGGCCTGCTCGCTGTAGACCGCCAGTAGCAGCAAATTCGCAGCGAAGATCAGGAGAGCTTTGCGCAGGAGCGGCACGGTCAGGGTCCCATTATATGTGATGGCCTGAACTTGGCCAGACGGACATCTCACGGAAGCTGCGACCTGCCGGAAGTCTCCCGACACACCGCAAGCCTGTTTTCGCGACCCCCACCGCGCTCATCTCCAGTGCACCTTTGGACATCCCCAGATAGGCAACTTTTCGTCGCCCACCGCGAAAACTAGTTGCCGCCCGGCCGCTCGATGTGGTCGATCACCAAAAGACGGATGTCTGCCTTTACCGATTCCAGTTTCAGGCCCAACTGATCCCTGAGTGCCTGTATAAACGTAGACCCCGGCAGATCCGCAGCCGCGTCGCTGGCGGGAAGAAATCCGCTATCCGGCGCAAACTGGATCGTAAAGTCGTACCGCCCCTCGAGGCCTGTGCGGTCCACCATCGGCCGATCCACGCTGCCCATCCCCGGCAGCCCTTCCGCCATCTCCGCCAATGTGGTATTGCGCCATCCGCCTTGCGTAACCCGGTTCGATCCCTGCATCATGGGCCTATATGCCGGGGTGCCGCACACCGGTGGAAAGAGCTTCGAAAAATCGACCTTCGCCGGCGTTTCGTCGCAAGGCACGCCTTCCGAGTGTGGCCGCAGTTTCGGCCCCGTCTTCCCGGGATTCACCAACTCCAGCGCGAACGCCGGAAGGGTTCGCTCCTCGAAATGTGCCTTGAACCCGAACCGCTCGGCCAGCAGCGACTGCATCATCAATCGCATCTGATCTTTCGTGGATGTCCCGTCCGCCCGCGCCTCGATCGCATAACGCTCCGACATCACCCAATCCGGCATCTGCATCGCCTTGCGAATAGCCGGTGCAGCACTTCCGGCGCCTGTCGCGGAAAACAACCCCACCTTATAAGCAAATCTGATATACGTGAACACCGAGGAATCGGCGGAAAACCGGTCGCCCACCGGACGAAACGCGTCCCCGGTATCAAGCGGAACGTTCGACGGGCGGGAAGGCCCTGAGTCAAGCTTCACTGATGCGACTTCGAATGCATTTTTGCCGCCCGCAGCCTTCTCCCAGTCCTGCACCTGCGGCGCCTGAGGTGGAGCACTCTGTGCAAAAACGGCTACAGAACAAGCGCCAACGAACAACGATTTCCAATGATCAACTCGCCGCACAATCTTTTACCTCCATCGATAGACGGTTCTATGCCGCGGAAAGTTGAAGTGGCCGCCGAACTCGCGCAAGGGGCGCTGGCGCCGCGCAAATTTCGCCTCAAGCAGTTTGAGACGGCGCGCGAGCAGCGGTTCCCGCTCGCAGCTTTCGTAGCGATGGATGTGGATACCTTGGGCATGCGAGCGCTCTTTCTCCACGACCAGCGTGAAGTCCACATGGGCGCCCGGCTTCAGATCGGCCAGTTCCCGATCGTCCAGAACGGAATACGCCATCGCCATCGCTTCCATATATCCGGGTCCACATTGAGAACAATTCCGGTGACTGGGTACAGTGTAGCGGCAGCCAGACTCACGGCGGCAAGGAGCGATAGGAAAGTGGCTCTAGTGAATATGTGGCGCAAACACTCTTGTTTGCCGCGTCGAGACTCATCTCGACGCGTTTCGGGCGTCTCCGGCATCCCTGCCCACGCACGAAGGTTTCGGGCGCCAAGGATGCGGTGCTGGGCAACGCGATTCGGCGGACCTCCGAAACGTCTCGACACGAGTGTCCGCGCCACATTCCTAGCGGCATGATTGCCACCCAGCTTGAACCGGGGCGCTCGATCACGCGGTAGTCCCCGGCGAACTGCCGGATTTCGATCGCCTTGTTTTTGGGCGCTGACGCAAACCGCTGCGGCTGAGCCTCTCCGGACCACTGAATCTCCAGGCCCACGATCTCCGCCGATTTGCCCAGCCCCACGTGCTGTTCCAGCGGCGAGCCGCTTCCCACGGTCCGATAAACCGCCCGCGTCTCCGTTCCGTTCTTTACGGTCACCTTAATACTGGCGCCGATGCCCGGCATGCAGGTCGCTGGGAACTCTCCCACCGACTACTTCCAGCAGGTCTTCGTCGATGTGCGCGAATGCCACGCCGTGCCCTTTGTGCAATCGCCCGTGCCGGAGGAGGCAGTGATGTCTACGAACTTCTTTCCCCCTTTGTTGTCTGGATATCCGTCGTTATCCACATCGCCGAAATTGGCGCCCATCGGCATGAAGACTTTGTTCAGCCCCCGTTTCCTCACGTGTTCAAAGGTCCCGGGCCGGTGGGAAATATCGCTTGACCGGCGTTTCAAGGGTCAGGATGGGCCTGGATCCACGCCTGTTCGCGGGCAGCGTTAGCCGTCTCACCCAGTGCAGTAAATGACCGCGCAAGAATCCCGTGAGCTGCGCGCTCAACATCCAAATCGTTTCCCGCACTTTGCAATACCATCTGCGCTGCCTCAGCCGCCTCTTTCGGCTGGCCCTCCCGATCGAAGTACTTGGCGCGTTCCAGGCGGGCCGGCCCAAACTGGGGGACGCGCTCGAGAATCTCCCCCACAATCGACTGAACCTCGGCATCCTCGCCGAAGCGCCTGAGGAATTGCACGAATTGCCATGCCGACTCCGGGTCGTAGGTCTTCTGGTGTAAATTGATTGCGTTAGCCCTGCGAAACGCGGCCCTTGCTTCCGCGGCCTCCTCGACCCGGCCATAACAAATCCCCAACAAAGTATTCATCTGCAGCAGCGCAGCGTCGTCGAGACCGGGCAGGAGCACCGCGGCTTTTTCCTGTGCCGCGCAAATGCGATAACGCAAATTCGTATAGGCCCACCGTGCGTAAGAATGCCTTGCTTCGGGATCGCGAGGCGCCGCGCGAACCGAATGTTCGAGTAACTGCCCCGCCTCCAAACTGTCGGGCTGTACATCTATCAGTAACTCACCGAGGGCCAACTCCAGGTCAGGACTGGCGGGATGGGCCGAAAGTCCCTTGCGAAGAGCCTGCTCGGCATCCGCCGGTCGATTCATCTGTACATCGCAATCGGAAAGCAACAAATAGGTAGCAGCGGTTGGCGCGGGGGAGGAGGCCAAAGCCGAAGTCAGCGTCTGCACAGCGGCGACGCAATTACCTTCCTTCGCCAGTCGCGCGCCGAGGTCCCAAGGGGACGCCTGTGGGACGAAAGCCTGCAAACCCGGCAGACTGGCAAGGATCGCAAATCCGAGACCCGCCGGGCGCACTATTTTGGCTCCGTCACCCGCAGGATCTCGTTCGAACGCAGATTCTGTGTAATCACCTGGTCGCGGCCGGAAGGCCAATGAATCTCGACGCGTGAAATCACATTCTCGTCGCCAAGCCCGAAGTAGAGCGGCAGAGAACTTTGCGAAAGATATCCGGACTTGCCGTCATTGTACTTGAAATACTTCGCGCCGGATGCGGTGATCACGCGCACCGCGGCCCCCAAACCATCGCGGTTCGATGCGGTCCCGGTCAGCAACACTTTCAGCCAATGGATCGGCCTGCGCGCCGCAAGATCGCTCACCAGAATCTGAGGCTCCGAATTGAAATCGTTGGTCACGATATCCAGATCGCCGTCGTTATCCAAATCGAACACAACGGCGGCGCGGCTCCCGAGCGGAGCCATAACCGTGACCATGCCCTTATGGTTCTCGCAAATCTTGTGCATCATGTCCTGCGGGTCCGGAGGCATGGCGGAGCAGTTCATCTGGAACCATGGCGTGTGAGTACGCCCCCCGCGGCGCGGCTCAATCCCTAACTGAAACTCGGCGCCGAGAAATTTTTTCCCATGGTCGTTCAGGAGCATGGAATTGATCCCGTATCGAAAAGGGAAATTCATGGACGACGCAATGAAGATATCATCCCATCCATCTGCGTTGATGTCTCCAATGCTCGGTCCCCATGGCCAGTAGTTCTCTACCCCCATGGCGTCGGAAACTTCCTCAAACGGACCCTTTCCGGTGTTGTGATACATCGAATTGCCAAACACGAAACTGGAGGCCGGACCCATGAGGAAGCTCTCGGGGGCATGCGTCGGAGCCTTTTTTTGTTCCAGCTCCGGCCCCACATTTTGCACCATGTCTGAATGCATATCGGTGACAAACAAATCCAGGCGGCCATCGTTATCGTAATCGAAGAACTTAACCCCCATGGCGCCCCAGGAGGTTCTCGGAAAATAGGTTTTAGTCTTCTCGACAAAACGCTTGCCGCCCTGGTTCTCGTAGTAATGATTCGCGCCCATCATATTCAAGAAGTAGACGTCGGGCCAGCCATCGCCATTGACATCCGCGACGGCGGCATCTCCGCACCATCCACGCGGCGTGAGTCCCACCGCCGCGGTCACGTCCTGAAATCGATTGTTGCCCAGATTGCGATAGAGGATTGGGTGCTCGAATCGCTCCGGATACATATGGCCGGAAAATGCGTCCGGCAATCCTATGAACTGGCCCTGAGCGCCCTTCTTCTGCGACGTGTACTGCCCCGCGTCGCATACGAGAAGATCGAGCCTGCCATCGTGGTCGTAGTCGAAAAACACGCTGCCGGAGGAATGCGCTGAATGCAAAAGGCCGGCTTCGCGCGTGATCTCGCGGAAGTTCCCGTGACCGTCGTTTTCGAATAACAGGTTGCCCCCCCGCACTGTAGTGACATAGAGGTCTTCATCGCCATCATTATCGATATCGGCAAACGAAGCGGCCACTGCGATGCGCCCGGAGATGGCAAGTGCAGGGTTATCGATTTTGCGGAATTTGCCACCGCCGAGGTTTTTCCATAGCTCGCTCGGCCCCGCCTGGTTCACGAAGTAGATGTCATAAAGACCGTCGCCATCCACATCGGCCACGGCTATTCCGTTGCCGTGATCGTAATGAACCGGCTTGTAATTCAGCCCGGAGTCATCGACAATTCGCTGCCGGAACGTGATGCCGCTTTCAGGAAGTTTGTCCTCGAAATGGAAATCGTGAACAACGGAGTACTGGGTTGCGGCCTGCTTCTGTTCCTGGGCGCGGCGTACTAGCGAATCGACTCCCACGTCCTTCGCAGGGTAGCGGATTTCCGGCGGTGATGCAGTACCCGATGGGCCCTGAAATGCACGCACTGAGGGATACGCGAGTATCAGCGCGGCGGCGATCATTCGAACATTGGGCTGATTACTACGGAGCCTTTGGAGGAGCGTAGTCGTCATCGGTGTACTTCCACGTGCTCATCCATGCCGGGAACCACTGTAAACAAAGGAGTTGCGAGTTTACCCATGGACCACACTGGCAGGCGATCATAACAGAAGCTACATAACGTGTCAAACCTGATCGAACAACCTGATCGAACAACGGTCGGCTGCAGAGTCTTCTATATCAGGCGCCTGCTGTTCAAAGAAGGCTTGCCCGGTTTGTCACGCGATCAACAAACTGATCCACCGGCAACGCCGGCCCGTTCACGCTCTATTCGCGAATCGACGTACGCGAACAGTAGTCGCGATCGGCTACCTACTGGTGCGAACGCGCGATGCCGCGGCCGCCGGCCGATAGCCCACCGCGGCGTACTCCGGCGCGTGCGGTACGAACTGCGCGTCGAAGCGCGGATCCGGCGGGTCAAAGGTGTTCACCGCTCGATCGATCGTCCCCCGCAGGTCGTTCGTCTCGCCGTGGATGAATGACTCCCGTACGCCTTCGCCACTGGTGATGTCGATCTCGTATCGCGCCCCGGTCGAGATCCCGCCCTTCAGCGTATTGTTCCAGAAGATCGACTTCACGTAAGTGCTGCCGGTGCCGTTGTCGTCGACGCCGGCCCAGTTCCCGGTGAAGGTGCAGCGGCTGACCTCCGCGCGGGACCTCTCAAACACCGTCATCGCACCCGAGCCGTGCTCCGGGTGATACTCGCCGCCGGCAAACAGCCCGACGTAGTCCACGCCGAGATTCGCGATGTTGCCGACGAACAGGCAGTTGTCGAGAGTGGCGCGGCTGCCGTGCAGGAGGTCGAACGCCGCGCCGGTGACCTGCGTGCAGTTATCGCGGAAGATGCAGTCGCGGAACACCGCGGCGTCGAGCGGCCGGCCGAGGTGCTCGACGGATACACCGGCGCCGCACGGGCTGGTGTAATTGCCGACCACCTCGACGCGCTCGATGGTTGGATAGGCGCGCGCATAGACCTTGATGCCGCCGCCATCGAGATAGAAGAACGGCGTCTTGGGCACGGCATCGGATTCGATCGGCGAGCGCTGGCCGGTACCGGTGGTGTAGTTCTTCGCGCCGGTGACGCGGAAACCGCGCAGCACGGTCTTGGTCGATACGCCGTCGCCGAAATAGACGACGTGATTGACGACCGCCGGAAAGCTTGGCGCCTTGTTATCGGCGATCGCTGGATTGGCGGCGGTCAGCACCACCTCGCCGACCGCTTCGAGTGTGATGCCATCGTGCCGCTGGTTGAACCAGATCAGCGCCTGCCCGTGCGCCGCCGGGCGATAGGTCCCGGCGTGAACGTAGACGATCTTGTTGGCCGGATCCTTCGCGGCCGCCTCGAGCGCCGCCTGGATGGTGCCGCCGGGCTGGACGCGATAGGCACGCGCCGCCGCGTCGAGTGTCACGCCATCAGTTGCGTCGCGGCGCTGGGCGAGACCGCGCACCGGCTCCACGGCGGCCGCGACCGCCATCCGGAGGAATGCACGTCTGCGCATGATGAAATCAGACTAGCACGAGGGCGGGCGCGGGCGGCATGCGTGCGCCGGGGCGATTGGGATGTCGGGCCGCGCGTGGCGGAGGCGAGGATCATCCCGAGATGGAACAGGGTCGTTTCGGAGGTTCCCTGGCGGGAGTATAGCCCTCAAAGGCGGGACCACGTTAGGACCAGGAACGGCAGCGGGCAGGCATGAACAAGCGCTTAACCTTGTCATCGCGCTTTAACGCTAATGCTGTCACGAATTCGACATGGAAGATGTCACTTTCTTCGGTGGCTTGTAGTATTTTCGCCCAGACCATAGGAAGTCAAGTACTTAGCGACTCGTTAAAAACTCCTGCCACCCCTTGACTTTGGGACTACATGCGGATATATACTGATAAACCGCCAAACGGTTTTGTTCGAGCACTGAATTTAATCACTGGGTTCAGGCGGGAGGCTTGGCTGTGTCGCCAGGCCGCCAATCGAAACGGACCGGCTCTGGGGTTAGAGGTTGGTCGGTTGTAACGACTTCGCGCATGTCCGCGAGTGTTGGGCCCTGGGTACCTAGCCACGTAGCATAAGGAGAGGGGAACAATGAAGCGAAAGATTTGTAACATTTTCGCCGGGATCGTCGTAGGCTTTGCCGTGCTGTTGAGTTCGGCGCCAGCGCAGGTGACGACCGGCAACGTAACAGGACGAGTCATCGACCAATCGGGAAGCGTCGTTGCCGGCGCGCGCGTCGCTCTCATCAGCGAGGTGCATGGAAACAGAAGTGCCACCATCACCGCCAACGGCAGCGGGGACTACGTGTTCGCGGATATCACGCCCGACACATACACCGTCGAGGTCACCGCCCCATCATTTAAAATGTCGCTGGTACATGGAATCGTGGTTACCGGCGGAGACCGCGTGGGCGTCCCGCCCGTTACTCTGCAGGTAGGCGGAACCACCGAAACGGTTTCCGTAACCGCCGAAGCGACCCTCGTCCAAACCCAGAGCGGTGAGCGGTCTTTCGCTATCGAAACCTCGCAGATTGAAAACCTGCCGATCGGCCACGGGAACTTCATGAATGCGGTGGCCTTTACTCCAGGCGTGAATGGCACGACGCGGCTCGGCTCCCCGCAAGACCAGAACAACATCATGATGGACGGCATCTCAGCCATGGACACGGGCAACAACGGCCAGATGCTGAACCTCAACATCGAGTCGGTCGGTGAAGTTAAAGTCCTCACGCAGGGCTATCAGGCGGAATACGGTAGATCGAGCGGATTGCAGATTACCGCCGTGACCAAGAGCGGCACGAATTCACTTCACGGGTCGGCCTACGGTATCTTCACGAACTCGGACTGGAATTCCAGGACGTGGGCAAATCAGAAGAACGGCACCCCGCAGCCATATTCCTACACCAGCATTTACGGCTACAGCATCGGGGGGCCGGTGGTGATCCCGAAAATTTACAACGGGCGCAATAAACTGTTCTTTTTCTATGCGCACCAGTTCCAGCCATCGACTATCATCGTCAACAGTGGCAACCAGGTTCTCCTGCGCGTGCCGACGGCGCTCGAGCGGGCAGGCGACTTTTCCCAAACCCTCGACAATAACGGTAAACTGATCGCTCCGATCATCGACAACTCGAACGGGAAGCCTTTCCCGAACTCGGTGATTCCGGCCAGTCGTCTCTATGCTCCAGGGGTGGCGGTGCTCAACCAATACCCGCTGCCGACTCTCACGCAAGCGCCGGGGACAAGCTTCAACTATTCGCAAGCGCCGGGCGGGTACGATCAACTGGAGCAGCAGCCAGTTATCAAAGTCGACTACAATTTGACAGATAAACTGCGGTTCTCGGGCGTGTTATCCGAGGATCGACTGCGCCCGGTGGTGCAGACTGGCTCGATTCCCGGCTTCAACGATGTCTACACCCCGTATCCCTATATCATCCACAAGGCGATCACGGCCGTCTGGACGGCTACGCCGACGACGGTCGTTGAGTTGACCTACGGCAGCATCGAGAACCAGTTGACGGGCGGTGGGTCCGGCGGCGTCCCCGTGGACAAGGCGTCCAACCGTAATAACACTCTCAGCGCCTTCCCGAACCTGTATCCGGATGCGGGCGTGTTGAATACCAGTTATTACGCCTACCAAGTCATGCAGGACCAAAAGCCGCCGATCTGGGACGGCAAGTCGATTAACCTGGTACCGCAATTCACGTGGGGCAGCTTAATCGGAAACGCCCCGCCGAATATTGCGTACCCCGGCTGGCTGAACATCAACCAAACGCATGACTACTCGGCCAGCCTGACGAAGGTCCAAGGGCGGCACACCATCAAGGCCGGGGCCTACCTCAACCACAGTTATAAGGCGCAGAACGCCGGTTTCAACGCGTCCTTCGCGGGTAACGTGGATTTCAGCAATAACACGAATAACACCCTCGATAGCGGATTCGGTTACTCCAATGCCGCCCTGGGAGTCTTCAATTCGTACTCGCAGGCTTCGAAATACATCGAGGGCAGCATGCTCTACAATCAGTTGGAATTTTACGTCCAGGACAACTGGAAAGTGAGCAACCGCCTGACCCTGGATTATGGGATGCGGTTCGTACATCAGCAGCCCCAGTACGATCAGTTCAATCAGGAGTCGAACTTCTTCCCCGATAAATTTACTGCTGCAAACGCGCAGGTGCTCTACGTAGCAGGGTGCAGCAATGGCGCGACGGTGTGTTCGGGCAACATCCGCAACGCAATGAATCCGCTCACCGGGGCGATTATCCCGGGGGGGAGCGCCGCGAACTCGCAGGTGTTGATCGGGACTCCGGTTCCGGGCGTTGGCAGTCCGCTTGACGGGATTCTTCAAGCGGGACATGGGATCGTGAATACGAACTACATCTGGCCGAAGCTGGTATACGCACCGCGGTTCGGGTTCGCGTACGACGTGAACGGGAAGTCCGCCTTGGTGATCCGCGGCGGCTTCGGCCTGTTCTACGACCGCCCCGACGGGAACACGGTATTCTCGAGTCCAGCCAATCCGCCGATCGCGACGACTCAGAACCTGCTCCAGTCGCAGTTGCAGACGCTCGGCACGGCGGGGCTGAGTCCATTGCCGGTGGCGTCACTGAACACCTTCGAATACAACGCCAAGATACCTTCGACCTTCCTCTGGAATATCGGCGTCCAGAAGTCGCTGCCGTTGCAGATGGTCCTCGATGTGTCGTATGTGGGCAACCACGCGTATAACCGCCTGGGGGCGCAGCAGGGAGGTACGACACAACTGATAAACCAGGTGCCCTTAGGCACGGCCTATCTGCCGCAGTATCAGGACCCGACGCTCGGCGCGCCGTCGGTTCCGGGCGCATCGGCCTACACGACGAATCTGCTCCGGCCGTACCAGGGCCTCGGCGCGATCTCGCAGAATACGACGGAATTCTATGACACGTATCACTCGATCCAGGTAAGCCTCACCCGGCGGTTCAGGAACGGGTTCTCTCTCGGGGCAAACTATACCCGTGGGATCTCACTCAAGGGCAACACCGGGATCGTTCAACACTACACGTATACCAACGGCGTACTCTCACTCTGGTCCAATGAGGCAGCCTACGAGAAACTGTTTAGTACGCTGGATCCCACGCCGAATTTCCTGAAAGTCAATAGCACCTGGGACATCCCAGGCATTAGAGGCAGAGGCGGTTTCCTTCACCAGATCACGGGCGACTGGCAGGTTTCCGGCATTCTTACGGCGGCATCGGGGGCGGCCTATAGTCTCGGTTACTCCTACCAAAGCAACGGAGGCTCTGTCAACATAACCGGTTCTCCGGACTTTGGCGGCAGGGTGGTTCTGGGCAACAACCTCGGCAGCGGATGTTCGGGCAACCAGTTTGCCCAGTTCAATGGCGCGGCCGTAACGGGGCCGACCTACGGAAGCGTGGGCATGGAGTCGGGTATCAATTACCTGCGCGGATGCCCCACCACGATCGCTGACGCGGCCATCGTGCGAAGGTTCCACTTCTGGAAATTCAGAGAGTCCAAAACGTTCGAGTTCCGGGCGGACATCTTCAACGCACTAAACTCAGCGGCCATCACGGCTCGACAGGGAACGGCCACCTTCAACAACCCGACGAGCATGACCCTGGCGAACCCCGAGTTCGACGCCAGCGGCAACATACTCTCGGGCAAATCGCTGCCGCAGAACGCCGGCTTCGGCGCTGCAACTGGCGCCGTCACTGCGCGCAATATTCAGTTGCAGGTCCGCATAGCCTTCTAAGTTGGATCTCGATCTGTACTCCGGGGGAGTAGGCGTCATGCTTCAACATGACGCCTGCTCCCCTTTTTGCTATACAGCCCGGCTTCGAACAGATCGCCCATCCCGAATCAGCAGCCAGCCCGGGGTGGTCGAGCCGCCCGGCTTTCGACCTTGGTGCCAGGGACCAGCCACTTTACTTTGCCGTACCTAGCCACCTTCGCGGCAGCCATCCGCAGGGGTTCCGGAATCGGTAGCCGCCCGGGATGCGACTTCCCCTATGGTCCGAAGCGCCTGTGGAACATGCGCATACCGACCTAAATATCGCGCTCCGCCCTTCCCCGGGCTGCTGCACCGCATCCGGTTCTGAAGGACGGTCAGGCGTGGACGATCGATCCAAAGGAACGCCAGGTCCTATCTTTGGCCTTTCTCGAGCGTGTCCGCTTCCTTCGTATGTTGAGCGGCGCGGGCCGGGTCTGCCTTCTGCAGATAGAGTTCCGCCAGGCGCCGGTGGATGACGGCGCGGCGCGGATCGAAATCGAGCGCGCGAACATACTCGTCGATCGCCTGAGCGTACATCTTTTTGGCCGTGTAGGCGGCGCCGCGCTCCACCGCGAGATCCGCCTGCAATCCCTGGTAATACTCCGACACGGCGAACTCCTTGCCCTCCGGCAGTGCCGCGCGCAGAACTTCCAGCGCCTTGTCACTCGCGTGCTGGGCGTTATAGACTCGCGCCAGGTTCAGGTATGCGTCGGGACGTGAGGGGTTCAGCGCGATGGCTTTCCGGCACAGATCTTCCGCTTCGGCAAACTGCTTTTTCCTGATATATAGGGACGCCAGCGCGTTGTACACCTCCGGCGTGACGTAGGGCGTGTGGATGACTTTTTCGAACTCAGCTATCGCCGGCTGTTCCTGGTTCAGGTCCAGATATGCAAGCGCCAGGAAATAATGCACCGGGGTCATTGTGGCGTCTGCCTCAAGAGCCTTGCGGTTCAACTCCAGAGAGGCGCCAGGATCTCCGAGTTTGCGCCGGACTTCACCCAGCAGCGAAAGTAAATGAGGCAACCCAGGGCTTTGCTTCAGACCGATCTCCAGTTGCTCCTGGGCCTTTTCGCTCAATCCCTGGTCGAGATAAAGCCGGGCCAGGTAGAAGCGCGCCCACACAAGCTCCGGATCGATATCGAGCGCCTGCTGCAATTCCGCTTTTGCCTCGGCGACCATGGCAGTGGACCCCTGCGCGATATACGCCAGTGCCAAAAGCATGTGCGCAGGCGCTGAGCGCGGATCCGTCGCCAGCACGCCCTTGCACTCGCGGATCGTCTGTTCGGCTTTCCCCTGTTGCAGGTGTTCCGCGGCGGCGCCCAGTTGCGCGCCCTGTAGATCGGCACGAGGCGTCTGCGCCCAAATCATGACCGTAGCCACGCCAGAGGCGAGGAGGACAACAGCAATCCTGAGCCGTGGCACGGTCACATTATAGGGCTCCTGTCCGAAGAGTGTAAAGGGCGTCCAATGCTTTTGAATGCATAGAGTGGCGGAATGACACGTCGCCCCTGGTTGAGGGTGCCCCGGCGATCCGGCATTCTGCTTCCCCGGATTGACAGGTTTGCAGAAAGGCCCGGACCGTTTCAGAACGGTATAATCGATCGCGTTCCAGTCTTGGTTTGGGGCATGAATCAGCGTCCCAACTGCCGTAACAGGGCTGTAGCCTGGCGCTCAATGCTGGGGTCGCCGCTGGCGGCTGCGCGTTGCAAATGCTGTACGGCGGCTGCCGAATCGCCTTGCGCCGCCAGGATCTTGGCCGCGTTGAGGTGCGCCAGGCCGAGATCCGGCTGCAGGGAAATCGCCTCCAGGAATTGTGACAGGGCCTCTTTCTGCAAGCCCTGTCGATCCAGCAGAATTCCCTGGAAGCTGTGCGCTTCGGGCGACTTCGGGTCGGCTTTCAAGGCCGCCTCAATCTGCTTCTGCGCGTCGGCAAATCGATTCAGCGAGGCCAACGCTACCGCATAGTTGGTGTGAATGTCGGCATCGCCGGGTTTCCGATTTACCGATCGCGCGAAGTAAAATACCGCCTGGGCGAAGTCGCCCTGCGCCGCCAGCAGATGGCCGTAGTTCCCCAACGCTTCGGGCAGATCGGGCTGGACTCGCAGGGCGGCCTGCCACTCCGCCGCGGCGCGATTCAGATCTCCGGCGCCGGCCAGCGCGGCTCCCAGCAGATTGTGCGACTCGGCCATGTCGGGTTCGAGCGCGATGGACTTTTCAAACGCCGCAATCGCCGCGGCGTCATGGCCCGCGCTCGATTCGGTGATCCCGAGTTGATACCATAGCAGCGCGTCCGCGGGGGCAGTCCGAGTCGCGGTTCGCAGCACCGCGATGGCGCGCTCGGGCTGGCCGGCTTGGGTCAGCGCGTCAGCCAGGTTCAGCGCTACCACCGGCGAGCCCGGCTTTCGCCTGACCGCTTCCGCAAACTGGGTCACCGCATTAGCCGGCTTGCCGGCGCTCAGCCACGCCTGCCCGAGCTCGACATAGAATTCGGCTTCCGCGGGTTTCTGGCTGGCGATTTCGGCGGCCAACCGTGGCAATCCGGCGGCCAGGTTGCTGCCTTGCGACACCTGCGCCACCGCCCGATACAAAGCGCCTTCTCCGGTGGATGGAAGGTCCGCCGGGTAGTAGGGAACTACCTCTCCCCGATAGGGCTTCTCATAGACAGTTGCTTGTTCGGAGAGGGGCGCCAGTAAGTCCCCGGCGGGCGGGCGGCGCTGAATGAGATGGTCAGTCATGACCGCGTGGATCACATCCTGGGTGCGCCGTTTGGGCATGTGGCACGCGATGCAGCCGGTATTCGCGGTGTGCCGACCCGCCGCGACACTGGCACGCAGCGTTTCGGCGTGGCACTGGCGACAGACGCTGTTGTAGTGTTGGCTGGCGCTCTCGCCGCGGGGGATGTCGTGCGGATTGTGGCACGTCGTGCAAATCAGCTTGCCGCCGCTGCGCAGGAAGCATAAAGATTGGCGGGAGCGGTAGGCGGAGTGGGCAATCTCGAAGCCGCCGGCATATTCGCTGGCGGGGGCCCGGTCGAAAAAGATCTCAAAATTGGCCAGCGGTTCGCCGGGCCGATAGGAGAACGGCGCCCGGCCGTATTTCACGATGGAGTGCGGCAGTGGCTGGGTGGTGGTCTCCAGATGACATTGCAGGCATACCTCCATCTCACGGTCGGCGCTCAAGCGCGCCGGATTGACAATCGCCGCGGCCGCCGGCAAGCCTTGCTGCGCTGCCCGCACGTGATTGCCACCTGGACCATGACAGCGCTGGCAATCGATCCCCTCGGGCAGATCGCCGGCATAGAGCGGCTCGGCTCCGGATTCGTCGTGATTGGCGGGAATCCGCGGGTACGCATTGTGGCAGAACATACAGTCGTAGGCGATGGTCCGCGGGGGCAGGACGGAGTCGCGATCAAGCCCCGGTTCCATGGCCCAGACACCGCCGTTCTCGGCGTACCACGCCAGCGGCAACTCAATCAGCGCGCCGCGGCTGGTGCGATGCAGATACGTCCTGACATGATTTCCGGAGCCCATTACATAGTCGACGCTGGATTCCTCGACAGCGATCTCCCGGCCGTCCGGTCCGATACGCCAGCGTCGCTGCGACACGGTGCCGTCCTTTCGATCCATTCGGTACCAGGTATCCGACATCTGGTGGTAAAACGGGTTGCCGCGGCTGAAATCCTCTACCACGTGGGCGGCGTCGAGGCGGTAGAAGGAGCGGCCCATCCCGGTAAGGGCGAAGGTCCGTGCAATCTGCGCGTGGCAGAGGGCGCAAACCTTACTATCGACATACGTGTTGGGGGGCGAGGTTTGCGCCCACAGGAGGAGCAGAGCCGCTGTGAAGGGAAGGATTCGAATGGAGCGCCTGAAAAACATCAAATTCGCCGTACACATCATATGCGAACTGATATTACGGTGTCACGGCTGCGTCCAATGCTTTTAAATGCATAGAGTGGCGGAGTGACAAGGTCGCCCCAGGGCGACGGCCGTTGACCCACCCACGACGGTAGTTGAAGTGACCTATGGAAGCATTAAGAACCAGTTGGCGGGCGGCAATAACGGCGGTCTCGATACGGACGCGTCGGCGAACCGTCTGAAAAGCTTGCCCGGTTTCCCTGAATTGTATCCACAGGCCGGTGTCGTGAGCTCGTCATATTACGATTACCAGGCCCTGCAGAAGGAAAAGCCGGGGTTTTGGGACGGCGCGTCCGTCAACCTTCCGCCGATCTTCGGCTGGGGCAGCCTGATCGGAGCCGCGCCTCCGAACCTGCAGTTCCCGGGCTGGTTGAACGTTAACCACACGCAAGATGTCGCGGGCAGCGTGACTAAGATCGTGGGGCGGCATACGATTAAGGCAGGGGCCTACCTCAACCAACAGTTACAAGGCGCAGAACACGGGCGCCGGCGGCATCGCGAACCTGAGCTTCCAAGGTTACGTGAACTTCGGCAACAGCACGACGAACACGCTCGACAGCGGCTTCGGTTACTCGAACGCGGCGCTAGGAATCTTCACGGAGTACCTGCAGGCGTCGAAGTTCATCGAAGGCGACAGGGATAACACCCTCTCGCCATACCTCAATTTGGCGTAAAAGAGCCGACAAGGCTCGACGATTCTCCTCCGCCTGTCCGTTGTAGACATGAAGATCTACCAAGTCCGATGTTTGGCTACTGTGGCGGGAATTTGGGTTGCCGCGAGGCGTCAGGGGTCGTGTCACAACTGTCGCGCAAATGAAACGTGCCTGTCATTTGCCAACGGGCCCGTTTCTCAACTGCAAGAGTCAGTGCGTAAACTCGCAGAAATCGACGCCAACCGTTGGTATAGTGAGTGCAGTTTGCGTCAGCACAAGCTCTATCCTGATCTCATCCCGGGCCTCCGGGAGAAAGGCAATTGATCACCGGGCCTGCTGCGGACGCCGCCCCGTTTGCGCCGTCTACACAGGACATCCGTTCTCTGCGCGTCGTCAGGCGTCCCAGTCGTCTGGCGCAATGGCGTATTCCCCTCACCGCCCTCGCACTCCTCCTCGCTTACCTGTTCGTCTACCCGGCTCAGATTGAACTCTCGGGCGATCAGACAGCGCAGGTCGTGGCCGCTCGATCGCTGCTTGAGGACGGCACGTATCGAACGTCGCTCCACGATGTGTACGGTCCGGAAGTACGTATCGAAATCGGGGCGGATTTACGCCATCCGCTGCGATGGTTTCCTCCGGGTTACTCGCTCTTGCTCTTCGGCTTGGCAAAAGCAGGCCTTTCGATGCCTGCGGCCGCGCTTCTGCTTTACTACCTGCTGAAGGTTCTGTGGGCGGTCACGTGGCTGGCTGTGGGAGTGGCGCTCGGAATCCCGTTCCGCACCATCGCGTTCTCTGCCGGCTTCCTGTTTTTCCTCACTTACCCTTCCACCACTACAGACTTCTTCGAATCGGTCGCGGCCGGGCTCGTTCTGCTCATCGCACTGCAGCCGCAAAACAGCCTTCGCCGGGATCTCTTCACCTCGCTGACGATCGCCGCCGGAATTCTGATGCGATATGCCGCGGTGAAGCTAGCGCTCTTCTATGCGGCTTTTCACCTCTGGCCTCGGACCAGGCGCGTTCCCGCGGTTCGTCTCTTTCTGACACTCGCACCTGCCGCGATTACGTACCTTTTCTGCACGCGAGTGATCGGCGGAGAGGCGACTCCTTATCACGGGGTGCATAGTGCCGCCCACATCGCGTGGCATCTGCTGCCCAAAGCCGCATACTACGCCGTGACGGGAGGATGGAGCCCGTCGCAGCCCATCTTGAAAGGGGTGCTGCTGGTTTTCCTGGCAGCGGCGGGAATCGGGTTGTATCGCTCGCTGAAGCTGAAGGCTCTGCCTGGTTGGATTTGGCTGCTCGCGGCGTGGCAGTGCTTCTGCTGTCTATTTCTGATTGCGGTCCAGCTCCGTTACGCGTCGGTGTACAGTTCCAGTGAGCCCGCATTCGCGACACCGCGGTACTATACGCTCGCGCAGCCATTGAACACGGCGGCACTACTGGTGCTCGCGCCTCTGGCCTTCCGATCGAAGCGCAAGGCGCTGACGACCGCCCTTGCCGCCGTGTTGATCTTGTGCGCCGCTGATTGGGCCTCCGCGAACCGGACGTTGCTGCGAAGCTTCGCGCGCGGCACGGACGGATTCCTCCGTCCAGCGGATCTGGGCGCCGTATTCCGGCTGCTGGAAGAACGGCATCCCGACGCGATCTTCAATGGCATCGGAGTGTTCCTGTTCGGAGCAGGCGATCCACGCGTCCTCTACCCTTACAACGTGAGTGGACTGCGCGCCCCGAAGGACTGCCGGATTGCGGTGGTTCGATTTAAGGGTGAAGACAGTGCCTTGGTGAACGCTCTGGAGGGCAGGATTGCCCCTTGCGAATTGGACCGCATCGGTACGTTCGAAGTACGCCTCTATCAACTGCCCGTGGGGTTTACTCTTTAGCAGTTTGGGCGTTCTGGTTTGGATCCGGCCGCGGCCGCAGCACCTCCCGATAGATCGCTACAGCGGCCCGCAACTGTGCATTGTCGTCGCGGAGGCGCTGATTCTCCTCGATCAATTCCTTGATCATCCGGAGAAGCCGCGCCCGGTCGTCGCGCGACCGCCCATTGATTTTGGCGGAGGGCTCTTCGCCACTTCCCGAACCCGCCCGGATGTAGTGCACGTTATCCGCCATGCACGATTGATTTTGAAACCGAACGGCTCCCGACGCGTTGATCCAGGTCAACAATCGGGCGAATGTTACAAATTGTTCCAGCCAGCAAGCGCTCAACGCCGCCGTTCGGCCACGATGGTGACTTGAATATCGCGAGTCTGGCGCACTACCTGATGCACGATCGTCTCGGAAAAGCGTTGCCACCATGGCCGCGGCATTGACCTGCCCATGAAGATCTGGGTCACTCTTTGCGCCCGTGCAAAGTCCGCGATGGCGCGCGCGACATCGCTTCCCTCCAGCAGATGCGCGGCGATCCGCAGATTGCGCGCGAAGCTCATGTGCCGCTCCACCGCTTCGCGTCCCTGGGGCGTAGATGAGACATGGATGGCGAGGCAATCTGCCTGCAGGTAGTCGGCGACGCGCTTGCCCCGGCGAATCAATACGGCGGAGGAGGGACTGCCCGTGAGGCAGATGAGGATTCGCTCCTTGCGGCCGTCGGGGTGGCTGCCGACGGGTCCGGGCGCGGCGTCCAGTTTTTCTTCCACTTCGTGGGCGGTGTGACGCATCGCCATCTCGCGGAGCGCCGTGAGGTTGCCCTCGGTGAAGAAGTTCACCAGTGCGCGCTGTGCCTTCTCCTGTGGGTAGACCACGCCGCGCTCCAGACGATTGCGCAGAGCGCGCGGCGTGAGGTCGATCAGAACCACCTCGTCGGCCTCGTCCACCACCCAGTCCGGCACGGTTTCGCGGACGCGCACACCGGTGGAGTGCCACACCTGATCGTTCAGACTCTCCAGGTGCTGCACGTTCATGGTGGTCAGCACGTCGATCCCCGCCTCGAGCAGAACGTGGACATCCTGCCAGCGCTTCAAACGTTTGGATCCGGGCACGTTGGTATGCGCGAATTCATCCACCAGAGCCACGGCCGGCTTGCGTTGCAGGACGGCGTCGGCGTCCATTTCCTCAAAGGGCGTGCCGGCATAGACTAGGGTTTGGCGGGGGATGGTCTCCAGGCCCTCCGTCTTGGCGATGGTTTCCTGGCGGCCGTGCGGCTCGAAGTATGCGATGACAATATCGATGCCCTTTTGGCGCATAGCGAGCGCTTCTTCGAGCATGCGGTAGGTCTTACCGACGCCCGCCGCGTACCCCAGATAGATTCTCAGCCTGCCCCGGCCGGCGCTGCTCACGATTCCCCCGGATGCGGGAACAGACGCACATCGAAGTGGTCGGCGGCATCGATCAGGCGGTCAATCGGACTCCGCCCCAACCAGCCACGGTCGCGGAGCGAATGGCCCACGAAGAGTTGCGTGATGCGCTGTTCGCGTGCGAACTGGAGAATCGCATCGACGAAGTCCGTGCCTTTGAGGCAGTGGATCTCAGCGCCCAATTCTCGCGCCAGCGTAAGGTGAGACTCCAGATTCTGGCGGTCTTTGGCGTTCAGGTGATCCTGCTGCACATAAGCGGCGAGCAGCGCGCCGTGGAAGCGCGCCGAGTTGCGCTGTCCGCTGCGAAGCATATCGGCCGCGTTACTGCGCGGGGTGAGGCAGACGAGGATGCGCTCCTGGGCGCCCCATCCGGCGGCGATACCGTGGGCATCGATGTATTCCTGGAGTTGCCGCTCCACAACGTCGGCCGCCAGCAAGAGTGCTAGTTCGCGGAGTTCCGCGAGGCGGCGCGAATCGGGCATGCTGCCATCCGGGAGGCGGTCGAGAAGTGCATCCGGCGGGGCATCGACGATTTCGATTTCGTCGGCTTCGCGAAGAAACTCTTCCGGGACGCTGTAGGCGGAACGTTTTCCGGTGATGCGTTCCACCTTGTCCTGCTGCTCCTTGATGTGCTGCACATTGACAGCGGTGAGGATCCCGATCCCGCGATTGAGGAGTTCCCGCACGTCCTGCCAGCGTTGGGGATTTCGGCTTCCGGGAGGATTGTCGTATGCCAGCCCGTCGATGAGGCAGATCTCGGGATGCCGGCGGAACAGCGCGGTGAGGTCGATCACCTCGTAGTCGCGTCCTGCATGGCGCGTGCTGATGGGCGGGACGGTCTCCAGGCGCGCCAGAATCTCCTGGATATCGGGCGTGACCTTGCTTTGCATCGCGCCCACCACCACGTCCTGGCCGCGCTGTTTGCGGCGGCGGCCTTCGTCATACATCCGAAATGATTTGCCTACGCGGGAGGCATAGCCCAGAAAAACCTTGAGGCGTCCGCGCCGTTCGCGCTGCTCTCCCGCTTCGACGCGGCGTAGCAGCTCTTCGGGATCGGGCCGGCGGTCCACTCGGCTGGGCACTCACCCAGGATAAACCGGGTATGGGCGGGAGAACACGTTTCCGCGGGAACAAAGAACCGGAAAATGCCATACTTCGCACGTCAACCCTTCCCCCGCCCCTCTCGACTTGTGCGAGAATGAATGATCGTTAATTTTGAGGGGCCAACCGCGGATTGCCGCATGGCCGGGAAGGCTTGTCTGTGAGCTACCAAGCCGAGACGCCGTTCGATAGTATCGAGGGCTCGCATGAGTATGTGGCGCTGTTGGCCGAAGCTCTCGATGAAGCACGCCGCGACGTGGAGGCTGAAGTTGCATCCGCTGAACGCGAGGGTGCCGACCGCCGTAAAGAAGCGCTTCTCCTGGTTTCCTTCAATCTCGCCAAGCTCAATCTACACGTCACCACTAGCCGGCGCATCTTAAATGACCTCCGTACACTGCGGCGGTTGTTGCTGGCGGAACGCGGTCTTCCGGCGGGAGAGACCAAAAATGTCGCAGCCCGAGGCGACTGAGTAACCACGGTCTGAGGGGTAAGCCTCTTTCAACCCCGGAAGACCGTCTGGAATTTCGGCACGGATCTCGAGGGTGGCAACACCTGCAGACGGTGTAGTTTCCCCTCCGGGGGTGTTCTTGTCGACCCACTCCAACCTTCGCCCAGGCGCCACACCAAAATCACCGATGAGGCAAAAAGTCCCATCCAATGGGGCTTTTCGCGCCATTCCCCTCTTGACACTTAACGTTGGCAAGCGTACTATTCAAGAGTTGCTGGGAACATTCGGTAATAACACTTGACAGCGGTGGTTTGTGGGGGACCCCGTATGACTTTTCAGATCGGTGACAAAGTCGTGTATCCCAACCAGGGCGTTGGGACTATCGAGAACATCAGCACTCGGACCTTCGGTTCCAACTTCGAAAAATTCTATCTCCTGCGCTTTGGGTGCAATAGCATGACCGTGCTCGTCCCATTTTCCAATGTGGCGAACATCGGTCTGCGCAGAGTAACGAAAGATCGCGAGATCTCAAGGATCTTGTCGTATCTTTCGAACGGTACCTGTTCCGTCAATCCGGATTGGAAGGTACGGTACAAAGAGAACTCCGAAAAGATGCAGAGCGGCGACCTGTTGAAGGCTGCCGAAGTGCTCAAGGGACTTCTCCAGATCCATGTGGACAAAGCGCTTTCTTTCCGCGAGAAGAAGATGCTGGATCGCGCGCGCCACATGCTGGTTTCGGAAATCTCGATTTCGCGGAGTGTTTCTGACGTCCACGCGGTTGCGATGCTGCAGCGCTCCGTGGGCAAGGCGGGTCTTGCGCTTCCTGCCGCAGGCTGAAAAGCGCGTCTACCAGATCCCGATCAGCTTCCACCAGGCTGGGCCCAGGCCCAGCCATATCACCAGATTAATCAGCGAAACCCAGAATCCGATTCGCCACCAGTCGCCCTGCCTGACGTAGCCCGCGCCAAAATAGACTGGAGCGGAACCGGTGCCGTAATGTGTCATGGCAGCATTCAGGTTTGAGAAATAGGCCAATAGCAGCGCCGCCATCATCGGCGGCACATGGGCGGCCAGCATCGCGGTGAGGAATCCAGGATAGAGCGCGGTGACGTGTGCCGTCATGCTGGCGAAGCTGTAGTGGATATAACAATAAGATACGACGAGCGCCACTAAGACCATCCCCCAGGGCCATCCATTCAACGCGCCAAAGAGCTTTCCCGAGAGGATCTTGATCACGCCGGTTTCGTTCAGTTGGTCGGCCATCATCACCAGCGGGGCGAACCAGATGAGTGCATCCCAGGCGCGCTGTTCGCCGAGGAGATCGTCCCAGGTAATGACCCGAGCCAACAGGATCGCCGACAAGCCCGCCAGCGCGACGAAGGTATTGGAGATACCGTGCCATGGCGAGGTGACCCATCCGCCCATCACCCCGAGCATGATGGCGAGCAGCCATCTTTCCTCGCGGCTCAACGGGCCCATGCGGGCGAGTTCCGCGCGCGCCAGTTCACGTGCCGGAGCCGTCTCGCGGATCTCAGGCTTTACCCAGCGGTACAGAAGCCACGGCACGATGCTCAGCGTCAGCATTCCGGGCACGATGGAGCCCGACAGCCAGCGCAACCAGGTGATCTCGACGTGCCCAATGCGGGAGGCAAACTCCGCGATCAGGGGGTTGGCGGCCATCCCGGTGAGAAACATCGCCGAAGCCGTGTAAGTGGTGTGGAACGATACCAACACCAGAAACGAGCCCATTTTTTTCGCGGTCGGGCCGGGTTCGGAGCCGAATGCCGTGGCGACGCTCCGCGTAATCGGGAAAACCACGCCTCCGCCGCGCGCGGTGTCGGAGGGGATAAACGGCGCCAGCACCAGGTCGGCCGCGGCGATGGAGTAGCCCAGCGTCAGCGGCGTGCGGGCGAAGCGCTCGATGAAAAGGTAGCCGACCCGAGTGCCGAAGCCGGTAGCGGTCACCGCTTTGGCGAAGAGAAATGCCGTGAAGACGAGCCAGATGGTGAGATTACTGAAGCCGGAGAGGACTTTCGCGGGAGGGAGCGTGTGGGTGAGCGCCAGCAGCGTCATCGCCAGGATGACGGTGACGCCCATCCGCACCGGTTGCGCGACCAGCGCGATGATCGTTGCCACGAAGATGCCGACCAACTTAGCCTGATCGTGGGTCAGGCCGGGGAGTGGGAGGAAATAGAGGAGCAGGCCGGGGACGAGCACTACGACCCATCGCCATCCCTCCGGTGGACGGGCTGTGCGGATTCGGGTCGCCGGCGGGAGCGTGGTGGCCAAGAGTCAATGCTACCAAGGACGGCAGCCGTCGTGGCCTTCCCGGAATCGGCTCCCGCCGTACGCTATAGTCGAAGATATGCCCCCCCGTTCTGGGACTGTTCTCCTGGTTTTCGCCTGCGCTTGGATAGCGTTCGGTCAGAATTCCGCGGGGCAGGCCGACCGCCAGTTGAACATCGATTCATTCGAAGTCGTCTGGAAGACCGTGCTGGAAAAGCACTGGGACCCCAAATTAGGGGGGCTCGACTGGCAAAAAGTTCACGACGAATTGCGGCCGAAGGTCGAAGCGGCAAGGAACAAGGACGAGGCTCGGGACGTAATCAGTGCTATGCTCGGCCGCCTGAACCAGACCCACTTCGGGGTGTTCCCGGGCGATGTTTACGGGAGTTTGGAAGGCAAAGGACAGTCTGGAGCCGACGCAGACTCGGGAGATGCCACGGCAGGCGTTGATGTGCGCGTGATTGATGGGCGTGCCATCGTAATCGCTGTGCAAGCGGGTTCTCCCGCCGCGGAAGCTGGGGTCAAACCGGGATGGGAGATCGTCAAAGTGAGCGGCGCCGAGATTGCGCCCGTGCTCAAATCGATCCACGAGCAGTTCGCGAAATCCACGCTGCTCGATTTCCGCCTCATGCGCGCAGTCACGAGCAGGCTCCAAGGAGCAACCAACAGTTCCGTGCCGGTGGAGTTCCTGGACGGATCCGACCATACAGTTTCGCTCAAGATCTTTCGCACACAGCCGCGCGGAAAAGTAATCCACTTCGGCAATTTGCCACCGGGATACTTCTGGTCGGAAACGCGAAAGCCGCGGCCCGGCGTCGGGTACGTGCGTTTCAACGAATTCATGGACCCGGAAGACTTGTCCAGGACGTTCGAAGATGCCGTGGAGAGCTGCCGGGAGTGCAAAGGATTTGTAGTGGACGTCCGCGGTAATCCGGGCGGGATCGGCGGGCTGGCGATGGGGGTCGCCGGCTGGTTTGTCGATCAGGGGGGCCTGCAATTAGGCACTGAGTATTTGCGCGGGCTGACGATGAAGTTCGTCATTTTTCCGAGGGCAGAGCCCTATCGTGGGCCGCTCGCCATCCTGGTGGACGGCTGCTCGGCTTCCACTGCCGAGATCTTCGCGCAAGGACTGAAGGATGTGAAGCGCGCCCGAATCTTCGGCACGCACACCGCGGGAGCCGCGCTGCCTTCGGTGATTTCGAGATTACCTAACGGCGATGGATTCCAGTACGCCATCGCCAACTACATCTCCCAAGGCGGTCAGCCTTTGGAGGGGATTGGCGTGACACCGGATGAGGAAGTGCATCCCACGCGCAGCCAGTTGCTCGCGGGCCAGGATCCGATCCTGGACGCCGCTCTCGACTGGATTCAAAAGAAGCACTAGAGAGGTAAAGAGCATGAACCGTTTTGCAAAGCAGCATTACTGGATCGGGATGGCGATGGTATTGGCCGCCGCCGGAACCGTCCAAGCCGCCGACGACTTGCCCAAGGCCGATACCATTCTGGATAAGTATGTGGAGGTGACCGGGGGTAAGGCGGCGTACTCCAAGCTTCACACGGAAACCCAAACCGGCCTCATGGACTTCTCGGCGATGGGGCTCAAAGGTAAGGTGACGTCCTATCATTCCGAGCCTGATTTGACGCTGGTGGAGATCAACATCGACGGCATCGGCAAGATTACGGAAGGCTCGAACGGCCAGGTGGCTTGGAGCTTGAGCGCGATGCAGGGTCCGCGTCTGAAGGAAGGCAGCGAGAAGAGCGAAGCGCTGCTGCATGCGCAATTCAACGGCGACCTGCGCTGGCGCGATTTGTATTCGAACGCCGAGACTGTGGGAGTGGAACAGGTGGATGGCAAGGACTGCTATAAGGTGGTGCTGACACCGAAGTCCGGCAATCCGATCACGCGGTGGTACGACAAGAATTCCGGTCTGTTGCTCAAGATGCGGGTGAAGGCCAATAGCCCCATGGGTGAGATCGAAGCGGATTCGGTGGTCAGCGAATATCGCAAGGAAGGCGACATTCTCCTGCCGCATAAGATCGTGCAGAAGGTGGCGACGATGGAAATCGGCATGACGGTCGAGAATGTGCAGTACAACTTGGAGATTCCGAAAGACAAGTTCGACGTGCCCGCCGAGATCAAAGCGTTGATGAACAAGCCCGCCGACAAGTAGTGTCCCAAATTGCTGTCCTTTCCCTGTTGCCTGGTGCGGCGATTGCCGAGGTTTGCAAGTCGGCATCGCCGTAGCAGGCTGGATGGTTCAGCAACCCACCGATATCTTCCGGCAAACGCTCTGGCAGCACGCCGGGAAAAGCATCCTGGAGTGCGACTTCTCAGGCTGATGCGTTTGTCGTGCTTTTCCAAATTTGATGGAGTGTGAGATCTTCGATCTCGGCGAGGACTTATTTTACCCGAGCGGCGGCCCGGCGGCCCGTGCCCTGACATTGCGGACACTGTCCCGTGCCCGCGCAATTGAAGCATTGGCCCCCGTTGCCGGTACCTTTGCAATCGGTGCATTGCCCGGATCCACCGCAGACATCGCATTTTACGTTTTCGTTGGTCACAATTTGGCGAAATTGCACGTGGAGGGCCATTCGGTGCTGGAATCGAGTATAGACGCGACAATTTCCGGTAGACGGAAAACCAAGCCCGCGCCCAGGCCATCTCGGCCTCAGCGCCAGTCACACGTGCCTTTCGAATCGGATTATCCTAATTACAGAGAATCCGTATGCGAGATCTTGCCCGAATTCTGCTGCCCATCGATTTTTCTGAGCGCTCCGTAGGGCCGGCACGGTACGCCATGTCACTGGCAAAACACTTTGGTTCCGAGTTGACTCTGCTGCACGTGCTCACGCCGTTGCAGTACGAGTACGGCGCGCTGGAAATCAGCGGCTCGATGCTTTCGGAGCTGTATCGCAGCCGGACTGAGCAGGCGATGCGGGAATTAGAGGCGTTTCTGCCGAACGAACTGGCCGGTCCGAACGTGCGTCGTGTCGTCCTGGAGGGCGATCCCGCGGCAAAAATCGTGGATCTCGCTCATGGCGCGCCCGATCAGACGGTAGTTCTCATGCCAACCCACGGATATGGCCCCTTCCGCCGGTTCATTCTCGGATCGACGACGGCCAAGGTACTGCACGACGCCGATTGTCCCGTGTGGACGGGAGTTCATTTGGAAGAGGCGCCGGCTCTGGCCTCGATTCCTTTCCACAACATTCTGTGCGCCGTGGATCTCGGACCGCAAAGCGCCAAAGCGCTCTGCTGGGCGGCACGGATGACCCGCGAGTTTAACGCCGCCCTACACGTATTGCACGTGCTTCCCGCCGGTCCGGGCCTGGCGGATGGGGCGGATGATCCGGCATCGAATTGGCAGATTCCGCTTCGGAAATCGGCTGGCGAGGAGTTACGGCGCCTGCTATCGTCGGTGGGAGTAGAAGGCGAGGCGGGCGTGGAATCAGGTGAGCCGGGCAAAGCGATCTGCGCCACTGCCGGTCGTGTGAAGGCGGACCTTCTGGTGATTGGACGAGGGTCGGCAGCGGGTGTTTTTGGACGCTTGCGCACCAACGCCTATGCCATCATCCGGGAGTCGCCGTGCCCCGTGGTGAGTGTGTGAAACGTGCAGCGTGATAAATTGCTTGGAGTGAACCCGCGCACCGTTTTCCAGCTTCTGGAAGAGACTACCCGCCAGTACGGCGATGCTCCCGCGCTCCATCAGCCCGATGCGCAGAGTAAAACTGGATATCTGACGTATTCCTGGAAGCAATACCGCCAGGCCGTGCTGGAGATCGCCGCCGGATTGCGGGTTTTGGGTATAAGCAAAGGCGATGTGGTGGCGTTGAACTCCGAGACCCGGCTGGAGTTTTATATCGCCGACCTGGGCATCATGTCGAGCGGGGCGGTCGCGGCCGCGATGTATCCCAGCTATCCTCCCAAAGATCTGTTGCGGACACTGTCCGCGGTGGGGGCGCGCGCTGTTTTCGTGGAGGACACAAAGACGCTGGGAACGTTGCGGGAAGCGCCGGTCCAGCACTGGATTTTGATGACGGGTACGGCGCCGGGTGCGATCACGCTCGAGGATCTGCGGGCTCGTGGCCGTGCCGAACTGGCCCGCGATACGCAACTGCCGGAGCGTTTGCGCGCCTCGGTACAGCCGTCCGACACCGCCATCCTCTACCTCACGTCAGGCGCCACGGGTGAGCCGAAGATGGCGCTGGTGACGCATCAGGCGATCGTCTCGAATGTGGATATGGGGCCATTGGTGTTACCGATCGGCCCGCAGGATTCAACGGTGGCGTTCCTGCCCTCGGCGCACATCGCGCAACGTGTCGTGATCGAACTGTTGCCCATTCGTATGGGCATGCCGGTGACGTTCTTTGAGAGCCTCATGAAGCTGCCGCAGGACATCCGCAAGGTGCGGCCGACGATTCTGCTGGCGCCGCCGCGCATGTGGGAGCGCATCTATTCGACCATCTGCACCGAACTGCGCAAGCGTCCCGCGCCGGCCCGCAAGGCGTTCTACGGAGCGTTGGGACTGGCGTTGGCAGCCGCGCGATACCGCCGCGAAGGCAGGAAGGTTCCGTTCCACATTCGCGCTCCGTTGAAGGTGGCCGACCGTCTGATGTTTCGTAAGGTGAGGGCGCGCTTCGGTGGACGCATTCGTGTAGCCGCTTCGGGAGCGGCGCCGCTGAGCAAGGACCTCGCGGAGTTCTACGAAGCCGTGGGAATGCCGCTGATCGAAGGCTACGGGCTCACCGAAGGCGGCGTGGTGACGCTCAATCCGCTCGACCGCCCAAAGCCGGGGAGCATCGGAAAGCCTTTGTCGGGCGATGTGCAGGTACGGATCGCCGAGGATGGCGAACTGTTGGTGCACAGCCCCTGCCTGTTCACCGGCTATCTGAACGATCCCGCTACCAGTGCCGAGGTTTTGCAGGATGGTTGGCTGCACACTGGCGACATCGCGCAGATCGACGACGACGGCTACATCTTCATCACCGGGCGCAAGAAGGAACTGATCGTTTCATCGACGGGGAAGAAAATATATCCATCGCGTGTGGAAAGCCTGTTCAAGATGGAGCCTCTGATCAGTCAGGTCCTGCTGGTGGGCGACCGTCTCCCTTATCTGACCGCGCTGTTCACGATCAACGGCGTCAACGCCGAGACGATTAAGGGGATGGACGCATGGCGCGGCAGGCCGATCGAGGAGATTGCGCAGGCCAAGCCGGTGGCGACTGAGATTCAGAAAGCGGTGGCGCGCGTGAATAAACACCTGGCGCCGTTCGAGCAGGTGCGTAAGTACCGCATTCTCTCGCGCGATTTCAGCATCGAGCAGGGCGAGTTGACGGCGACGATGAAGGTGCGGCGCGGACGAGCCATGGAGAACTTCAAGGAACAGATCGACGAGTTGTACGCCGGCCGCGAGTGATCTGCCACGATTGGTGTTGTATTCGGGCGACGCTCCCTGAGACTGACGCTCGCGGCTCGCTCGTGACGTTCTTACGAACTGCGGTCGTAAGCAAGCGTTGTAACGCCTCGAATAAACAATGACGGACTCGTGGATTCCCAGAGCGACGATCGTCGCGCTAGATAATCCCGAAGGCCGCACCGAATTGGCGCGTCTGGCCACGATCGCCGCGCGCACTGCAATTCCCCAGTGCGATGTCGAGATCTTCTGGGATGATCTCTGGATGCGGCGCATCGGCCCGCACTACTTTGCCGAGCCCGACCTGTTCCGCAGGGCCGAGCCCAAATGGCAGCACTGGCCGGGTGCGGCGGCATCCTTCCTCCGCGACGTCCAGGACCACTGGTTCTATCTCTAAAGCCGCGTCCCGGGAGATGTGATCGTCGATATCGGCGCGGGCCGCGGCGAGGATGTCCTGCCGTTTTCGCAGGCCGTTGGTCCGGCGGGAAGAGTCCTGGCGATCGAACCGCATCCCATTACTTTCCGCGCCCTCGAGAAGTTCTGCGAATGGAACCGCCTTTCGAATGTGACTCCTATCCGCTGTGCCTGCTACCAAGAAACCGCCGCTCTGCAGATTGAAACAACGGCGGCGTGGCAGTCGAATTATGTCCGAACGGGCGAAGCGTCCACGAGCAGTTCGCCCGTCCCTGGGGTTCGATTCGACGATCTGTGCCGCCAGCAGGAGATCAACCGGATCGATTACCTGAAGATGAACATCGAGGGCGCCGAGCGGAGCGCACTCCCCGGCTGCCGCGACTCGCTCGCGCGCACCCGCTTCGTGACCGTCGCCGCGCACGACTTCCGAGCCGCTCGTGGCGAAGGCGAGCAGTTCCGCACCTTGCAATTTGTCCGCGATTTTCTGATCGAGGCGGGCTTCTCGCTGACCACGCGCGATGGCGATGCCCGCTACTGGGTTCCGTTTCACGTTCACGGCAGCAGAGTCCCGACGGCACCGGCAGTGGCAGATGAAGCACAGGTATGATGCCTTCTCTGCGGGCTAGAACGTGCAGATACTCGGGTGGTTCGGTCTTACCCTTTCGAGTGCGCCCACGATAGGCGGATGCCGAATCCGCACAAAGATCCGGTCGAACAGGTCTCTCGGCCCGAGCTACGTCCACACGAGCGTCTCCGCTCCAGCTTGAGACTGTGTTTAGTCGGCCACCTGACGCGGGGCGCACTGCCCCTTTCCCGCGCCGCTACCCCAAACGCAGTATTGTAGTAACGAAGGACCAGTCCTACCATGAGGCAGACTGGAATGGTGACTCGACTCCTGCCAGCGTCGTCAGCGGTCATTCTCCTCTGCGCCGCTGCCTACGCCCAAACCATCGTCGATCCAGGCCGTATCGCTGAAATCCAGCGTTCTTTCGATTCTGCCGTCAAAGCTCAATCTTTCCGATGCCGTATCGATCCCGTCCGCCCTGCGATCGACTACGCGCTGCGTTTTCGGACCGGCTACCTCGTCGATTTCCCACTGCTTCAATTCACCGGATCCGGACACCGTTTGCACACCCTGCTTCGAGTCTTGCCGGATGGTCAGAAGCCGGTCTATCTGGAAACTACCGGCGAACTGCCCGCGGCTCCAGCGACCAGGATGGATGCCGAGATGGCAGGCACTTTCGTGGTGGGCGAGGGTGTCTATGACGTGGAGGCGCTGGTTGAAGACGAGTCTCAACGTGTCTGCCGGAACCGCTGGCGGATTCAGGCCAAGCGCAACGGCAGCGAGCGCGAGTTAGCGCCATCCACAGCTCCTGGAGCCGTGGAAGAGCTAAACGTGACGAGTGCTGGCGCAGTCAAGGGAACGGGACGGATCACGATCCTGGTGCACGCTGCGCCGCTGTCCCAGCGCACGTCTACATTGCAGGATAGTGACGTCAGCGCCTTGGTGGGATCTTTGTTTTCGCTGCTGCGGCAGTTACCGGCGGAGTCGGTGCGAGTGGTGGTGTTCAATCTCTCACAACATTCCGCCCCTTTCCGGCAGGACGGCTTCACCACAAAGGATCTCGACAAGGTGGTAGGCGCCATGACTGAGCTGGAATTGGCCAAGGTGGACTACCGCATCCTGCAACAAGGCCCTGCGGACTTGGTTGCGAATCTGCTGCAGACCGAACTGCACGATCCGAAGCCGGCCGACGCAGTGATCTTGTTGGGGCCGCGCCTGCAACTCCGCGACGACATACCCATTCCCTCCGTTGAGAGAGCTTCCGCCTCCGTTCCGGCTCTTTTTTACCTTCAGTTCTGGACACAATTGCCGTTTCCTGGCGGACCGCTTGGGGCGCCTCCGCAATCCGCGGGTCGCAGAAATAGCGTATCTTCGAGTTCAGGGGGAGCGGCGACTTTCCCCTCAGGAACTTCGGACCCCCTCGAAAGGCTCATAGGACGTCTCAAGGGTAAAGTATTCGAAGTGAGAGCTCCTCACGAGCTGGCCGACAACATCCGCCATATGCAGACAGCGATGGGAAGGGCGCCCGGCACCAGTTTGCCGTCCGAGAGTAGCTCCGAGGCGCCACCAGCGCGCCGGCCAGCAGCCGTCGATCCGCAACCCGAAGAGGGGCCTCTCGACTTCTCCAAGCTCGACAAACTACCCAAGTCCGAACCCGACGTCGATCCGGTCGAACTTTTGATGCGCCTGCGGGACCGCGTGCTGGAGCATGCCGTGCAGCTTCCGAAACATACCTGTGTCGAGACCATCGAGCGCCAGCGGTTCGAACCGGCCGCCGGGCGGTCCGGCAAGTCGTGCGACAACATCCTGGCTTCCCGGCAACAGCAGACTTTCCAATCGCGTCTGCGACTCGACACGACCGACCGTCTGCGCCTGGACGTCGCCATCGCGCCTGAGCACGAGATCTTCTCCTGGGCAGGCGCGGCCAAATTCGACGAGCGCGAGATCGACGAGCTGATACCACACGGCGCAATCGGCACAGGGTCATTCGCGTCCTTCCTGCTCGCCACATTCGCGGACCGAAGCCCCCAGTTCATTTACGAGGGCGACCGCAATGACGGCGGACGCACCATGATGGAGTATTCCTTCAGCGTGGCCCGAGAGGACAGCCATTACCGCGTCAAGGCGGGCAGGGAATGGGTCATCACCGGGTACTCGGGCACCCTTTTGGTAGATATCAAAACCGCAGAGTTGGTCAGGCTGACCGTGCGCACGGAGGAACTGCCGTCGGAAACCAGCGAGTGCGAAACCGATACCTCGCTGGATTACGGCACCATCCAACTGGGTAAAGGCGATTATCTGCTGCCCACCGTGGCGCGACAACGGTTCATCGGCCGGGATGGATCCGAGGACGAAAACGTCACCACCTTCTCCGCCTGCCGCGCGTTCCAGGCGGAATCCACCTTGAGCTTTGCAGGAATGCCAGGAGCTCCCCTGCCCTCGTCCGTGACACCACCCGCTCTGGACCTTCCGCAAGGACTGCCTGTGACCGTTGAAGTGAATTCGCCGATTGACGCCAGCCGCTCGGCCGCCGGAGACCACATCGAGGGCAGGTTGACCAAGGCCATCCGTGACGGGCAAAAGACCCTGGTGGCGGAGGGCGCGATGGTTCACGGCAGGCTGATGCGCGTCGAGACCCGCCATTCGATGCCGCCGGAGTATACAGCCGCTCTGCGGTGGGAGACGATCGAAATTGACGGAACGAACTCTCCTGTCCTGTTGCGGCCGGACCGTCGCTCCCCCAACCTCGGGGCGATCGGCCGGGGGCTGCGCCAGCGCGGGATGACCATTGAGTTGCCGCTTCCGGGAGAGGGCTCCTATGGCGTGTACCACTCGCGCACCGCAGTCTGGGAGGAACACCTCAAGACGGAATGGCTCACGTTTCGTCCCTGAGCCCATGCGCTTCTCACTGATTCTCGTTGCGGCCTTACGCCTCGCGGTTGGGGCCGAGCAGGACGAGCGAGAGGTGCTCGCACGCGTGACTGCTAAAGTCCTGGAGAGCAACCGGCGCGTTCCCAACTACACCTGCGTCGAGACGATCACCCGGCAATTTTTTGCCCCCATCGCCACACAGCTTCCGCATGCCTGCCCGGCGATCCTGGAGATTCGCCGCCATCCCACGCCGGACTTCATCTTGCGCCGCGTGATGACCGATCGGCTTCGCCTCGACGTCGCGATGACTGCGCGAGGCGAGGTTTTCTCCTGGGCGGGCGCCAGCCGGTTCGACGACAACTTCGTGGATCGGATCGCCCATAAAGGACCGATGGCTAGCGGCCTGTTCGGAGCGCTCCTGATCTGCATCTTTGAAACCGACGTCAAGGCCTTCACCTTTACCGGCAAGAAAACGGTGAATGACCGGACGCTCTTCGAGTACTCCTTCCAGGTCGCCCAACCCGACAGCCATTACAAGGTAAGAATCCCGGACGGGTGGGCGTTCACGGCCTACGGCGGCACGATTCGCGTGGATCCAAAAACCGCCAGTCTGGTAGAAATCGAGATGCAAGCCAACCAGTTGCCTGAGGGAGCTGGCGAATGCATGTCTTCCTTTCACTTCGAACTGAAACCAGCCACGATTGGCGAGGGCGAGTTTCTGCTGCCTGCCCGCGCCCACCAGGTTTTCATCGCCGCCACGGGCAACGAGTTCGACAATGATACTCAGTTCGCGAATTGCCGGGAGTACCGCGGAGAGTCGGTAGCGATTTTCGATGGGGAGCCGGTTCCGGACCGCATCGCGAGGCCAGCTCCGGCCCTTCGCATTCCGTCATTTCCAAATGGATCGCGCTTTGCATTCGTGCTTTCCGCGCCGATCTCCAGCGATACGGCCGCAGCGGGCGACCCCTTTCACGGCCAGCTCATCGAGCCCCTCCGGGCCCCAGACCTCAAACACCTGGCGCCTGACGGCGCGAAGGTCGCCGGCCACCTCCTACGTGTGGAAATTCACCACATCCCGCCTGCCTTCGTGGTGGTTCTCAAGCCGGAGTGGATTGAGATCAAAGGTTCTAAAGTACCGATTATCGCGGTGCCGGACTGGACGCGGGTTACCGCGATGAACGCCGGGAAGGACCGGAAGCGGCTGGCGTTCAACGTGCCGGATCCGGGAGAGGAGCGCGCGGGGCAGTTTCGGTTTCCCACGGAACACTCCGTGGTGCCAAAAGGTTTCCAGTCGTACTGGCGGATCGCCCCGCCGTATGAGGATCGCAAGCCGATCGGTCATTAGACCGGTACCGCAACCAGACTAATATCGAATCGGACCCTTTCCTCCGGAGAACACCTGTATCCTTTTGTAGTCGGCTCGCGTCGAAATGGGTGGAACTCATTCCTGGTTTCGCAGTCAGCGATGCCAACCAACTATTAAGGTTGCACCCCAGGTGCCAAACATTTTAAGATAACGGAGTAGCTTTACTCCGAATTTCGCGGGGGAGTCCGAATGATTTATTCTCGTTCAGCCGAGTATGCGATCCGTGCTTTCGTGCATCTCGCCCAGGTGCCCGAAGGCAAATACGCCATGGTCAAGAACATTGCGGAGCAGGAGGACATTCCGGCCCATTTCTTGGCGAAGATTCTGCAACAGCTCGCTCGCAAGGGTCTGCTTCGTTCGAGCAAAGGCCCGACCGGTGGTTTCGCTCTGCGCGTGGAGCCCAGCGAAATTCGCCTGTTGGATATTGTCGAGGCTCTGGATGGGCTGGCGCCCTACCAGCAGTGCGCCAGTGGATTGTCGGAGTGCTCCGACGACATGCCGTGCTCCATGCACGATAGCTGGATCGCCCTCCGTTCGCGTATCATGGATTATTTGGGGAAGAACACGATCGCAGACTTGGCTAAAGCGCTGGAGATGAAGAAAAAGGCTTTGGCAGTTACGAAGCAGCGCAAGCCCAGGCGCGCGGTTGCGGCCAAGCGAGCTTGAACCGGTTTGGCCGGTTGCAGACTCTAATAATCCGGAGGCACGATGGGACATTCGATGCTTGTCCCCATGGTGGTCGAACAGACCTCACGGGGAGAACGCGCGTACGACATATATTCCCGGCTGTTGAAAGAGAACATTATCTTCCTGGGGACTCCGATTGACGACACCGTCGCCAACCTGATCATCGCCCAACTGCTTTTCCTGGAAGCTGAAGACCCGGAAAAGGATATCTCCATTTACATCAACTCGCCCGGCGGTTCGATCACCGCAGGGTTGGCCATTCTGGACACGATGGCGTTTATCCGGCCGGACATCGTGACCATCTGCGTAGGACAGGCGGCTTCCATGGCGGCTGTACTGTTGGCAAAGGGCACCAAGGGCAAGCGGTTCAGCCTTCCCAATTCCCGGATCATGATCCATCAGCCGTCCATGCAGGGCTTGGCAGGTCAAGCCGCGGACATCGATATCTATGCCCGCGAAATCCTGCGCATGCGCGAGATTCTGAACGGCATGCTGGCACAGGCGACGGGCCAGTCCATCGAGCGCGTCTCGAAGGACGTCGATCGCGACTACATCATGGAGCCCGATGGGGCGGTGGCGTATGGCATGATCGATCGTGTGATCGCCAGCCGGGACTTGGCACCGGTAGCGTTAAAGGGCTAAGCTCGTAGGGCAGGTTTCGGCCTGTCCGCCATGAAAACAGCCGCCCGATTTGTAGTTTGCATCTGGGCCCTGGCTCACTTCGCCGGGGCCCAAACTCCCCTCACACTCTGGTATCGTCAACCCGCCCGCCTTTGGGTGGAAGCTCTGCCTGTTGGCAATGGCCGTTTGGGCGCGATGGTCTTCGGCGGTACCGCGCACGAACGCATTCAGTTCAACGAACAGACGGTCTGGAACGGCGAGCCCCACGACTACGCGCATCCCGGCGCCAATAAATCCCTGGGTAAAATACGGCAACTCCTGGAGGCGGGCAAGCAGAAAGAGGCGGAAGACCTCGCGATGCAGGAGTTCATGAGCGTCCCGATCCGCCAGAAGGCCTACCAGGCATTCGGCGACCTGCTGCTCGACTTCCCCCAAATCCAGGAGGCCGGGGTCCGCGAGTACCGGCGAGACCTGGATCTCGACACCGGCGTCGCGACCACGCGGTTCGTGTACAGGGT